>Ga0209124_10000106_pt1 | contig 76708 bp, 92 predicted proteins | sample BarGraIncu01122A_FD_184502 | JGI IMG/M metagenome (GOLD analysis project Ga0209124, IMG submission 184502) | Arctic peat soil microbial communities from Barrow, Alaska - Barrow Graham LP Incubations 011-22A (SPAdes) (version 2) | ecosystem: Environmental > Terrestrial > Soil > Wetlands > Peat...
TGGTCCTCCCTCTCTTATACGTTAATTATCAGAAGCTCTGGCTTCTGTGCGGCCTGCTTATGTTCAGGACCTGCATAAACCGTAAGTTTTTTAAACATCTTGCGGCCCATGGCGTTCTTCGGGAGCATTCCCTTGATAGCCAGTTCAAAAGCCTTCTCAGGTCTTGTGGCCATCATTTTGCGGGCGCTGGTTTCCCTTAAGCCGCCTGCATAAAGAGTGTGGTAGCGATACATTTTCTGATCAAGCTTATTGCCGGTAAGAACCAGTTTGGCTGCATTGACAATAATAACAAAATCGCCTGTATCTTCAAAAGGGGTATACGTCGGCTTGTTCTTGCCGCGGAGAATCTTCGCGACTTCACTTGCGAGACGGCCAAGCGTCATGCCTGCGGCATCAACGACGTACCATTTTCTCTCGATTTCAGCTGGTTTAGCAACATACGTCTTCATATCGGATATTTGTCCTCCTATTTCTTTTGTAAAACCATGAACAGGGACTGCCCATGTGAAAGTGCTTCATTAGCATAATAGGGAGCCGGGGTTCTGTCAAGCATGTAATTCAATTTATCTGAATATTTGTAGCAAATTCGCCGTATTACTGCGTTTTTCTCGCTTATACGCTTCGAAAACCATGTATTTTCCGCAACGTATTTACAAATGGTTCAGTTCTTTAAGAATTCCGCAAATATCGGCCAGGTTTTTGACCCTCACATCGGCCGGAGAAAGATCCTGACCGGGAGATGTCGGATTTTCATACCCGATCGTATACATTCCTGCGGCTTTCCCGGCGCGCACGCCCGCTGATGAATCTTCAATGACCAGGCACTCCGGGGGGGCAACACCCAGTTTTTTCGCGGCAAGCAGAAAGATATCCGGAGCAGGCTTGCAGCGTTCCACTTCTTCACCGCAGGTATACCCTTCGAGATTCTGTCCAATTAGCAGGTGTTCAATTACCGCCTCAACAAAACGTTTTTGCGATGCAGAGGCAACGGTTGCCCTGATATCGTTTTCTTTCAGGAAAGTTAAGAGAATGTCTAATCCTGTTGATGCCCCGAGACCGGATCCCGGCAGTGAGTTGACCAGATCATCCCATTGCCGGTCATTCAATTCATCGACGGTACTCTGAAGCTGGAACTTCTGTATGATTCTTGTCCATCTGTCGCTGCTCGTGCGTCCGACAAATTCGCTGACAAGTGCGTTGTCGACGATAATATCCAATTCCCTGTAGATTTGTGTATTGATGATTTCATGCAGGGGTTCACTGTCAAAAAGCACCCCGTCCATATCAAAAAGCACTGCTTTAATAGGCATTTGTGTCCTCCTGGTTTGGTTTATTAGGTTCTGATGTTAAAAGTGTATTCATTGTCATTACGGCTGCCCTGATTCCGGTTCCAGGCAAAATGCCGAAAAAGCCAGCGGCTCCCGCGCGAAAGGATCCGCACTGAAAGTCATCTCGATTCCGGTTCTCGGGTGCAGGAAGTGAATTTCCGAAGAAAACAGGGCCAGCTTATGCCAGCCCTTGGTTTTGGCTGAGGAAAAGAGTTTATTGTATTTACTGTCTCCGAAAATCGGACATCCGGAATGTGACAGCTGTGCGCGGACCTGATGGTGCCGTCCGGTGAACAGTGTAACCTTCACCAAGGATATATCTCCGTATCCTTCGATGAATCCTGTTTTAAGTACTTCATACCCGAGAGCTGCACGTTTGGCACCCTTACGCTCTTTGGGGACGACCCGCGAAAGATTTGTCTTCTCGCTCTTAACGAGATAGTCGATAAGTTCTCCCCGCAGGTCGGGCATATAGCCGCAGACTATCGTAATATACGTTTTACGGATTTTCCTGTCAGGAATTTCCGAGGCAAACCATTTGTCTGTTATGTCTGAGCGGGAAAAAATCATAACGCCGCCAACAGGACGGTCGATACGATGGATCGGTGTGATCAAAGTGTCAGGCTCTGCCTTCGTCTTGCCGAAAGATGCCCTAAGGAAAGTCTGGATATCCATAAATCCGAATTTGTCAGGCTGGGACGGCATACCGGCCGGCTTTACAGCAACCAGAATGTCTTCATCCTGGTAAAGGACCTCCGGAACCGGTGTTGAAAAGGAATATTTCATGTCTGTCTCCTGTTTTCTGTCTGTCCGGGAAAATTCCGGAGCGAATACTATGCATAGAGCTTTACTGTTGACCGGTCATAATTTTCACTGCCGGATACCTGCACATGCATCCGGAAAATCTTCATCTTCTTTTCCGTTGCCGCCCGTATCGATGCCCGTCAACGCATTCGGATAAATCCCTGTAAAGCATGCATCGCAGAACCTGTGCCCGGGTTCTGCTATCATATCACCAAGACTGTCGGCCCGCAGGTATCCGAGAGAGTCGGCGCCGATAACACGGCAAATACCTTCAAGTGAGTGCTGGCGTGCGATCAGCCTGTCGCCGGAAGGAACATCCGTCCCATAGAAGCAAGGATGCATAAAAGGCGGTGCACTGATGCGCACATGGACTTCTTTGGCACCGCAGGCTTTAAGCATGCCGACGATCCTTGCAATCGTCGTACCGCGCACAATCGAGTCATCAATCATGACGACCCGTTTTCCGTTCACGGAAGACTTAACCGGGTTAAGCTTAATTGTGACTGCTTCCTGGCGCTGTGACTGTTCCGGTTTTATGAAAGTCCGGCCTATGTAGTTATTTTTGACAAAACCACGGACAAGGGGGATTCCCGACTCCAGGCTGAAACCATTAGCTGCATCCAGACCGGATTCCGGAACTCCTATCACCACATCTGCGTCAACCGGATATTGCCGTGCCAGAAGGCGGCCTGCTTCCAGACGTGCTTCAAAAACACTCACCCCGTCAATATAGCTGTCCGGGCGGGCAAAGTAGATATATTCAAAGATACATTTACTGCACTTTCCCGAGCAGTGCGTACGTATTGAGCGGAGGCCGTCCTTATCACAGACAACAATCTCACCCGGTTCAACATCTCGGACAAATTCCGCGCCTGCAGCATCGAGAGCACAGGTCTCCGAAGCAAAGATATAAGAGTCCTTGATTTTCCCGATGCAGAGAGGCTTAAACCCATAAGGATCCCGGGCAGCGATAAGCTTTCGGGGACTCATGACAAGAAGCGCATACGCACCTTCTATAATACCCATGGCCGCCTCAACAGCTTCCTCAATCGAATGTGTTTTCACACGTTCCCTTGCAAGCTGATACGCAATCACTTCTGAATCAATGGTTGTTTGAAAAATGGCGCCTTCATCTTCAAGTTCCTGACGGAGTTTGACCGTGTTGGTCAGATTGCCGTTATGGGCGATGGAAAGAGTACCTTTGACATATTGGGTAACCAGCGGCTGTGCATTCTCATAGACGCTTCCTCCGGTTGTAGAATATCGTACGTGTCCTATTGCTATGGTACCGGAAAGCTTCTGTAATACTTCGGGCTTAAAAACCTCGCCAACAAGGCCCATTGCTTTGTGGCAGTGAATATAACCGTCATCATTTATAGCTATGCCGCAGCTCTCCTGTCCCCGATGCTGCAAGGCGAAAAGTCCATAATAGACAAGGGGTGCAAGTGTCAGGTTATTTCTGTCGTAAATGCCGAATACTCCACATTCCTCATGCAGTTTCTCTGGCAAATGGATCCCCCGCTTTCTGCTGCTCAAAAATGTTTCTAAAAATATTTTCCTGAAAAAAAGAATAGGCACCCAAGCTTTGGTGCCGCTTTTTACTTTAACACGTTACTATTTTAAACATCGATGCGTAATGTGTCAATTGTTGAGTTTGCACATCCATCGTGCTACTATCTAATTACTTCATGTTTACAGAAAGTGACTGCTATCCTGGAGGTATATTGTATTGAGATCTTTTTGCTGCTTGCTTGCAGTATCATTTCTCATATCCTGTTCAGCTTGTGTTCCCAAGCCGGCCGAAACGACTGCTTCTTCGATTGTTTCGCAGCAAAACACAATACAGGCTGACCTTTCACCGGCAGCATCCGCCACAACGGATCCCAACATTTTAATTGGAACCGTATCTTCCCTTGAAGACATCTATGCATACGTCAGAATTTCCCCAAGCAGCACCTCTGAAGTCGTTGGAGGTGCTGTTATCGGCATTGAGTTCCTGATATTGGAACAGTACGGCGGTTGGTGCAATGTCGTTTATGACGATAACGAGTCAGGTTATATCCAGACAAAATATCTGGATATCAGCCAGACTGCCGAACCTCCTGCCGTTCACAAAGCATATTACTATTTACCCGAGAAAGAAGAAATTGGGTTAGTCGGATCCAAATTCAATAATCGGCTGACTATAACTGCATCAAATAACCGTCTTGATGTCTACACGGAGAGCGGAATCCTGATAGCAAAAGATGCTGTTCCCGTTTTACATGATGCAGTAATCGACGCACCTGCCCTGCCCGCTGCCGTGATACCGCCCGCTGAACCGGTACCCGGCGAAATCGATCCGGCCGCAGCTGCAGAGCCGTCCCCTTCACCGGCACCTGTACCGATCCGGATTGTTATCAAAGAGGGGGGAATTGTATCCTGCCAGGGAATTACACTCGATGCCAATTCTCCTTTTGTTATCGGAGAGGACTCCGGGCAAGTGCTGTCCGAAGACAACACCGTTATCGCCAGAAACGGATCTTTTCTTCAAAATGCGGTAATTTCAGTCACGTACGGATCCATATACACGTCTGCCGGAAAAATCGAAATAGAACCGGATTATTATTTTGTGCCTAAGCTCCTCGAGGACAATCTTGTAGATGTGGCCCGCTATTCTTCCGATATAAAAATCGACCTGCTTCTGGCCACAGACAATAATTTTCTCGGTTCCAATGTCTACGGCAAGGCCGCTTGCTTTCTGCAGAAAGGCACACTTGAGAAACTCATGGATGCCCAGAAAAAATTTGCCGAAGACGGATACACCATTATCATTTATGATGCCTACCGGCCATACAGCGTAACCCTGCTTCTTTACGAAAAGTATCAGAACGGTACATACGTTGCAGGTCCGAGAATCGGATCCGTACACAATAAGGGCGCAGCAATTGACATGTCCCTGCTGGACAAAAGCGGAAATCCGCTCGAAATGCCATCCCCCATCCACACCCTGGATTCATCATCCAACCGGGATAATCCGAATATGAGCGACACGGCAAAAGCAAATATGGATTATATGGCAAGCATCATGAAAAGCTGCGGGTTTTCTACAATAAACAGCGAATGGTGGCATTTTTCCGATACGGAATATAATAATTACCTGCGTACGGACTATGACCTGAAAACGGTAATGCAGGTGATTTTTTCATAATCACCTGCATCGGCCTTAGGAATGCGTGATCGTTACTTCACCGCCGCTGACCGGACCGATACTGTAACCTGTCTGGTCGTATACTATCGCAGTCATCAGGTATTCCCCTTCAGGCAGGCTGTTTTTATCAAGAAGCATTGAAAATGCTGCATTTGCTTTGTCTTCGTCACCAGGGAAATACCCATCCTCAAGAATAGGGAACGTCTCAAATGTGTACGTTTTTTCTCCTGATTGAAGTCTGATGTATATGTCATAATTTGCATCCTGACTATACTGCGGCAAAACAGCAAGTCCGGCAATCCTGATAAAGCCGCCCTGATCCCCGGTTTTCACTTTTGTCTCCAAACCGGCTTGAACAGGGGAAACTTTCAGGTCAATCTGATTTGCCGGAAGAACAGGAGCCTCCATGATAATATCCGGCAGGTTTCTTTCGGCAATTTCCAGAATGACGACATCCGTGCCGGCATCAATCTGTGTATAGTCATACGGCACAGCCCTTGAATAATTCACGGAGGCAAATGCATTCGAAAGGAGAGGTATAAGCGCATTTGCAAAGGAATCCCTGAACATCAGCAGGTCAAGGCTCCCGCCAGGGCAGGTTGTCTGAATCGTCAGGTCCTCCCATGATTTTATCGGGTGAAGGGCTTTATATTCTTTCTTCACATCAAATATATACTGCATATCGGGGAGGTTGGCCGTCGGGTAAAGCATCCCGCTTAAATCCCCCTGCCAGGAAATCTCCATACGGGGTTTTGGGTTCATATCAGAATTGAAATGGAAGGAATTGTCCAACGTTCCTACTTTTGTTAACAGGGCATTATAAGCCAGTATAGCGCCGGCATTGTTCCAATGTGTATCCATTTTATGGTAAAGCTGTAAGCTGCCGGCCTCCCTGCCGCTGCGCAGTACTTCGTGAAGATTCACATAATCGAAATTATTTTCTGCAAATAATGCGGAAAGTTTTTCGAAATTATTACGGCTGCCTTCAATCAAATACCTGTCGGGCATATATTCCCCGTATATCGATGCTTTGTTTGGTGCTGCTGTGAAAATAAAACCAATCCCTCTGTTTTCAAGATACGACTTCTGAATGCAGAGAGTCCGGTACAGCCGGTAAATCTCGTTATCGCTTAACACATTTATCTTTTTATAATCGTTAACGGTTGGTTCAAAAAACAACCACCCGTCTTTCCCGACGATAACCTGATCAGATACCGACTGTCCAAAAACGCCTGCATACAAAAATGCATCCAGTGTAATCAGGTCCGACCGGAAGGCGAAATTGTCTGTAAAATAGTCATCATATTGTTTGGTAAACCCTCCGTTGATCCCCTTATCCGTAATCACGTCAGGCATCACGGCTAACATTCGTTTCTCGCTGTTAACATTTATTTTTCCTGAAAAAATACCCAGGGACGGCAAGAGGCACAAGCCGAAGAACAAAACTGCAAAGACAATTCCAATACTCTTTTTCATTGGCCTCTCCTCTCTTTAAAACCGGAAATAGATGAACGGATTATATGTCTGGCTTGCGAGCGTCAAAATACAAAGACCGAGTATCAGAATTGTCGCAGCCATTGATATAACGTCAAAAACGATTCCGTTTGTTTTGCGGCGGGTCTTAAGCCGCAAATAGATTGTCTTTGGAATTGTTGTCGAACCGATAACCGCAAGGATTCCAAAGACAATCACAGGGCTGGTCATAGTTTCCTGCAAAAAGCCCTGCATCGCAGGTGTCATCTCAAAACCTGTGAACATTTTGGCAATCATGCCAAATCCCTGGCTTAGTGTGTCCGCCCTGAAAATTACAAAAGCCGTTACTACGACAAGTAATGTGTAAGCATTTGCCAGCCACTTCGGTTTGAATTTATCGGGGGATATCAGTCCTGTTTTTTCAAGCAGGATGAAAAAACCGTGATAGAAACCCCATACAACAAATGTCCACTGCGCCCCATGCCAAAGCCCAGTAAGGAAAAATACAACAATCAGGTTGAAATCCGTCCGAAGTGTTCCTTTTCTGTTTCCTCCAAGCGGTATATAGAGGTATTCCTTAAACCATGTTGAAAGTGAAATATGCCATTTCCTCCAGAACGACTTTATACTCCGCGCCATATATGGATAATCAAAGTTCTCTTTGAGATCAAACCCGAATAACTTTGCCATGCCGATTGCCATATCCGAATACCCTGAAAAATCAAAATAGATCTGAAGCGAATAGGCGGCGGCGCCGAGCCATGCGACCGGTATATTTACTTCTGAAGGAAGAAGACCGAAAACCTGATCGGCAACGCTGCCCATAGTATTGGCAAGGAGGAGCTTTTTAGCCAGCCCGATCGTAAACCTCTCCAGACCCGCTACCGTTTTTTCTACTGTTTCCGTTCTTTTTTCGATCTGCAGGGCAATGTCCGAATAGATGACGATCGGGCCTGCTATGAGCTGAGGGAAGAAGGAAATATACAAAAGGACGTAAATAAAGTTCTTTTGCGGCCTGGTTACTCCCCGGTATACATCAATCACGTACGACATCGCCTGAAAAGTGTAGAAAGAAATGCCGATGGGAAGGCGGATAACGGGAATGAGAAGGGATGTTCCAAAAATTCCGTTCATATTATCTATGAAGAAATTCGAATATTTAAAGACAAACAGCATACCAATATTGAAAATCACGCTGAGTATAAGCCACGTTCTGGCTGACGGCTTCTCCTCCACTTTATCCCCGATCAGGCGGGCCAAAATATAGTTCATCGAAACAGAAACGATCATCAGGACTATGAATATCGGCTCGCCCCAGGCATAGAACACCAGGCTGACCAAAGTCAGGAAGATGTTTTTCAGTGCAAAAGGAAGTGTCTTATAGACTATAAAAACAAACGGCAAAAAAATGAACAGAAAGATGGGTGAGCTGAATACCATAAGATAAGCTCCTGCACTTCTTTAATTTTTACTGTACATTGCTTGCCGCATAATAACTGATTCCTGTGACAATTCCGTCCGTCAGTTCAAAATATAATTTCGGGCTCTTCAGATCATCCGCCTGGCCGGATAAAACAAATGTATACATACCGTCGATATCAAATCCTGAACTGCCGTATCTGGTTTTTATTTCTTCGAGGGTACTGCCAAGTCCGACTCCGCGATTCGTCATGTACTCACCTTTGAAAAAATCAATTTCATCGATCAGGTCCTTACCCTCGAGCGGATATGTATAAATGGTTGCAAAATCATATTCAAAAACTTTATCTTCACCAACATAAGCACAGCTCGGCGCCTTCGTTACTTTATAATCCGGTCCGAAAGCTTCCAGAAGAGGTGCCGCATCTGAATTCAAAGGATACTGCGTTCCTTTAAATATAAAGACAAGATCCTTCTCGGAGAATTCGCCCGCCGCTTTATCCTTTGCTGAATATGCGGTCTGTACTCCGGACTCTTCCTCAATTATTACGTCGGTTCCAGTAGATATCCCGGTGTTTACTGTCTGTGCCGCACCTGTTTTCTGTCCGCACGAACACAGCACCAGAGGAATGAGAAAAAGGAGTGCGAGCCATCTGCTTTTCATATGCTTAATCCCTTCCTTTTCTTACTGCGCAGCACTTGAATCTTGTTATGGTATCGGCGGTCTTCGTTGGCTTCAGTCATCATCAATCGTCTTCATGGCGTCGGCCCCCCTGTAGTTGTCGGTGTACCAGTCGGAGACGGGGTGGCAGTGGGTGTAGGTGTTAGTGTTAGCGTGGGTGTTGGTGTTGGCGTGGACGTTGGCGTGGACGTTGGCGTGGACGTTGGCGTGGACGTTGGCGTGGACGTTGGCGTGGGCGTTGGCGTTGGTGTTGGTGTTGGCGTGTCTGTTGGAACCGGTGTTGGTATCTCAGTCGGTTCCGGTATCGGTGTCGGTTCCGGCAGGGCATTCGGTTTATTGGGATCTGTCGGATCCCATGTCGGATAGTTAGGATCTATGTCCGGTTTCCCCGGATAGGATACCATGCCGCTGCTCGCAACAACCTCTACAACCGTACCGGACGGGCAATTATAATATACCCACCTTGCACCCCTGTACGTTGTACGGACACAGCCTGCGCTGGATGGCGTACCGATTTGATTATAGGATGAGGCAACAAGTGTGTCACCTGATTTTGCCGTATAAATGGGTCCGTGGAAATAGAGTCCGCTTGTATAGGAAGTGTAAAACGGAGAATACTCCCCGTCACTCCATGTTTTCCACTCGCCTTTACTTCCAATCTTAAACTTACCTGAAGGTGTCATTTTGGATGACCTGCCCAGGGCACAGGGAAAAGTGACAACAAGCTTTGTATACTGGTTGTTTGAATCATAAGTGAAAACTGAAAAGGCATAGTCCGCTTTATCCACAATAATGTAATATTTGTTGATCGGGGCCGGCACAGGGACTGGGACAGGTGTTGCCGCAGGCTTGGCAGCTGTTGTTGACCCTGGTTTTGGTTTGGAGGCGGGCTTCGGTGTCGGGGTAGCCGCTATAACAGCGTCATAGCGGTATGCTCCAAGAAGCAGGTCATCCCCGGTGCCGTCCTGACCATTATCTTTATAGCAGAAAAGAATCACGCAGGAACCGGAGAATTCCGGAATTTCCCATGAGGAAATGTCAGTCTTCAAAATTTCAGTCTGCAGCAGATTGTTCTGCATATCGTAACTGCAAAGCAAATAATAACACACGCCTTCCACGTTATCCCAGGATAGTGACAGCTTCGTACCTGACACTTCTCCCTGCAGATAACCACTTGTGAAAATAAGGGTATTCAAATCCGGAAGAACTTGCAATTCATCCGGTCCCGGAATATAATCCGGTCTTGGACCCGGTGTCGGAGTCGGTGTCTGCTCTGCTTCGGATGAAGAGGATACGGACATATCCTTCAGGATGACAGCAGCTGCTTCACTATCTTTTGTTATGCTTCGTAAAAACATTTGGGAATCGGCCTGAAGGGCAAAAACAATCACACCTGCAAGGGCAGATGCTGCTACAATCTTAATAAGAGATCTGATTGCATGAGAAAATTTCATATATGCCTCATAATATCTGCATAATAATGAATGCCTTATCAATAACCATCGAAACCCATGTATCTATATGTTAACGTATGGTTCCCTACAGGTCAATGTTCTCCGGTACGGAATCGGAAGAAAGGTTGATTCATGGCGGATTACAGCTGTCTGATGAAGCATCTTGAAAACTGCAGGCTTTGTCCGCGCGAATGCGGCATCAACCGGCTGGCAGGAGCACGCGGTGTGTGCGATATGGGAGCAGAGATCACCGCGGCCCGGGCAGCACTTCATTTTTGGGAGGAACCCTGTATTTCCGGGACAAATGGATCAGGAACAGTCTTCTTTTCAGGATGCAGTCTCCATTGCAGTTTCTGCCAGAACGAGCCGATCAGCCGCGGACGGGCCGGAAAGATCATTTCGATCGAGCGGCTGTGCGAAATATTTTTCGAGCTCAAGGCACAGGAAGCGCACAATATCAATCTGGTGACACCAACACACTTTATTCCACAAATTACCGCAGCACTTCGAATGGCAAAGGAAAAAGGACTTGATCTTCCAATCGTCTGCAATTGCGGCGGTTATGAAAATGTCGAAGCCCTTCGCATCTGGGATGGCTTGATTGATATTTATCTGCCTGATCTGAAATTTTATTCGTCCGCAATATCAAAGATGTTATGCGCCGCACCGGATTATTTTGAAAAAGCCAGTGCAGCACTGACGGAGATGTTCAGGCAGACTGGCGAACCGCAATTTGACAAAGACGGACTCATGCAAAAAGGCATGATCGTGCGGCATCTTATGCTGCCCGGTCATCTTTTCGATACACGTCGGTTACTCTCCTATTTATGTGATACGTACGGAAATAAAATATATATCAGCCTGATGAACCAGTACACTCCTCCGGCATCGGCTGACACAAAGCCAGACGCACCTGATCATCCGCTTCGGGAAGATCACTACGAAGCGATGGTCCGATACCTGCAGGAGCTTGGTCAGGTGAATGCTTTTATACAGGAAAGCGGTACCGACTCGGAGAGCTTCATTCCGCCGTTTGACCTGACAGGAATATAGGGTTAACGGCCGTTCTACGTGCTTGTAAATATTTCCGGAACACACACACATTAGGAGGAGAAATATTGGCGGGAAGTGAGTCAATCGAAAAAAACGCCAGATCCCTCACCTCTTCAGAATCCGCATTCAATTCACCGCTATAGTCCCTGCAAATGTATACGATGTCTATACAGGAGACCTCGTCTCCATTGGGATATACATAATGCAGATCCTTTCCGGAGAATATACCAAAAAGTTCAAGCGTATGCGCAGCAAGTCCGGTCTCTTCATACAATTCCCGTCTTGCAGTATCTTCGACATCTTCATCAAGTTCAACCGAGCCTCCGGAATAACTCCAGCAGTTATTGTCCGCTCTTTGCTGGAGAAGGATCTCGCCCTTGGTGTTCTCGACAATTACACTCGCACCGCACTGAAGAAGAGGGATATGGCCGACCAGTTTTCTCAAGTCCATTATATAATCGCTCATATCTGCAGCCTCCATGCAATCAGAATTATTGAAATAATCTTCAAGTATGATAAAAAGAGAACCGTCCAAGGGAAATCCCTCAAACGGTTCTGTTTTGGAGCGGAATACGAGATTCGGACTCGCTCAGGCGCTTTTTTGCTCACACACAGGACATGCATTTAATGGATGTTCAAGCTTCTTTACCCATAGGCTAACCACAAAAAATACAGGCACTTGTACCTTTACCTTGTACCTTTTTTCGAGTCTCGCGCGTTACAATACATATTTATATCTTTTCTCTCCACTCCGCCCATAAAACGACTGGCGCACACCGTTTGAGGCTCGATCAAACGAATTAGGACATAGTGTTACAACAACAGTTGGAGGGTACTTTTTTGTATTGGCTAAATCACTGATGATTATATTGAAGTAATGACGTTCTGCCTTGTATGAATAGCACACGTAACTGCATTACAATACCATTGCTGTCTTCGAGTTCAATCGGAATATCAACTTTAAAAATAGCTGGCTGCTTGTCTCCTCCATTAATAGAGATATTATTCGCGTAAAGATAGGTGCGGTTATTTGTGTCGTGTATCGGATTGAGACGCCCCTCCAATCCGGGTATATACACAGTACTAAAGCAGACTATTGAACCTGTATTTTTACTGCTAACCAACGTCACATCTATGTCATGGCCAGGATCCCACTTGTAGAATATTGCACCCAAGTAATCCGGATGAGCAACTAACAGCTGGTATAGACGGCGAGTTGGAATTGTAAGTTGAGCCTTTCCATTATCTGACGTTTTCATTGATTTAGTTGTGTTATTGTCTGCGATAGCTACAACCGTTGCTCCATATACAGGCTCGTTCTTACCATTTCTAACAGTAATAGTTGATTGAATAGGATCTACTCGCGGAACAGCAACAATGGGAAATAGTGATTTTCGTAAAATCTCCGATGGAATTGTGTGACCAGCAAAAATTAGCTTCTGGTGAATTATCTTTACGAATTCTTCTGGCGTACGATTGATAAGAGATATATAGAAAATAGTTTGCAATAAACCTGGAATTGGTGTTTCATCAAAGCGCGCAGGAAGGATATACTCTTGAATCTCTTGCAATGCTCGAGACTGCATAGCCTTTCTCTCATGAGTTGTCCAAAGTTTTTTTGCGTAATTTTCAGAAATGAACATGATCGTATACTCTGCCTTATTCATATATACATCCATGAGATATTCATAAAGATTTTTACCCCAGAGATTTGCTTCTTCAAAAAGATCGTAAAAAACTTTCACACCTGAGTCGCGCAAAAGGTTTGCCACCTGATCCACATACAAGCGGTCTTCACCTGCAAATGAGAGTGCAACATCAAATTCCTTGGTTATATTCATATCACCAATTCACCTCTATATTTGACTTATCCTGTGAAATAAAAGACTCGCACAATTTGTACTTTGGGGATTATTTATTTACAAATATATCATCAATTTGCACAATAATACAACATTTTACGTAATAGTCAGCTGTTGTTTGTTATTAATGCCGACCATGTCTGTATCTTAATGATGATTGATTGAGACGCAACTATATCTTCCCTCTCCATTTCGGATCCAGACGACAAATCCTATCATCATGTAGTCGGGCGCGGCCGCAGTGATAGTTCCACCAGGCGCAGTGCCAAGCGGCATAGACGCATTGCATGAGATTTACTATCTTGGCAATTACATAACACATAAACAAACCCTCCACAGGCATGATACCTGCAGAGGGCTTTGATTGCTATATGATATATACGCGATTTAGTAATACGAGAAATAAAAGAGTCCCCTACTGGACAGCTGCCTGTAGAGGACTCAAAATGGATCAGATCATATTAAGGTTTAGATTTAGTGGTTGGTTTAGGTTTTGGTTTGTCATCGTAGATTCTCATGGGCCACACTTTTTTGCCATATGTCCTAGCCCAAATAATTTTTCCTGTTTTGGGATCTATTCTAGAAGGACTAAAGACTAAATGATACGACCTTCCGGTGTCGTCTACATAATTATTCATAAATTTACCTCAATAAACTTGCTTCAGTCGGAGCTGCACTTGACTCTACCTGGTAAAGCGCCAGATAGAATGTTTACAAAAACTTCTTGCAAGCCGGGTAGACACCTGCTAAACTAATATTGTGAATAATATTCAGCGGGCTTTCGTGGCTTGTTTGAAGAAAAAACACCAGGCAGCGATTAATGTTTGGTGTTTTTTATTTTATTTATCATAGGGCATACCCCCTTCCGATTTCTCCATATAGTAATATCCAATTCTATTTACGTCACTGACGAATCGTTTATCTGCCTTAATTGCAGATCGTACAGTAGATCTTGGCAACTCTTCCAAGGAAAGGATTTTTTTTGCATTTTCATATATGCTTTGGAATGGCACAGAATCCTTATCAAACAGAAATTCAGCGGTAATATTTGCAATTTTTATTCCGATACCTCTCTCGCGTCTAATAACTGGCGCCCTACGTGTTCTTTTGAGTTTCTTCTGCATGTCATTTGTTGGTTGATTGGTATTCAATTCATCTTTGTCTCCTTTAAGTAAATCGTCTAGGTCAATTTCCATTCCCTTTTTCTGAATTGACGAAGATGAAGAAGATGGCTGTTCGCTCTGCAGTTTTTCAAGCAAGTGTTCAGCAAACAGTATGTTATTTTCTGCATCCAGGATCTCCCTGCTCAACAGTTCCATCTTTGATTGCATATAGCTTATATCGTTCTGCGCGGATTCCTTTTTCTTCTTTAACGATTCAATTTCTACAGATATCACTTTAAACGCGTTATATTCCTGCATTTCCTTTTCCTCCCTTATCTAGCGTGGGTTCTATATGATTATTAAAACAGAGTTATCGCGTCTTGTCAAGCGTGTCGTTTCTGCTTTTCGCGTTTTCGTTTTAATCTTTTAACGCAAGCTATTTTAAGTACACGTAAACACACGGGATGGCACGCGATATCTATACGTTTTGCAGCTTAATTTCTTAAAATTTGGCAATTACGGCCTCTAACACTTCCAAAAAAAACAAAATAGCCGCCCACCTCCGGAGAGATGAGCGGCTTAGCTTTTGCATCTGACTGCAATTATTTAATTGCGGATTACATTTCTTGTTCGTGGCCCTGCATTGCCGACCCCGACGCCCGTTTTTGCCTGCATGTCGTTGATTGCTTTCCATGTTTTAGTACCGGCGATTTTGTCAACAGCAAGACCATAACCGCGCTTATTAAGCTGCCATTGATACCACCCAGCATCATTGCCCCTGAACGTCACGCCATTTTTATATATAGCGGATTCAACCGGTTCAAAATACGGACAGGTCGATACGGTCGGTGCTGTTGGAGTAGGCAATACAACACTTTCGACATGCGTATAATCAATAAAGATGTCCTCAAACCAAAGCGTCCACCCGTGCATTGTTATGGGGTCCTTTCGTGCTGGTCTGCCCTCAAGATAGATGTCAATAACCATATCATTACCGACATACACGCCTGCATGGTAGATCCTCCCGAGTGCATTTTTCTTGCACACGATTATTCCGCGTTTGTCCGGCATGGTCGATATGGGGCCGCCAACAAGCGCCCGTGCGTACGCGGTCGCTGCGTTTTGATCTTCTGCAGCGGTGTATACGGAATATGGGCCCCTATCCCACGAATACGCTTTTCGAATTCCGTAACAGTCCGACCGCCTTTTTCCAACTATGATATTGCCATAACTCCCGAACCGGTAAGGCCACTTTTCGGCATATATCTTTTCAGCAAAGTTTGCTAATCCCTCGGCTGATTTTTTCATACTGCCTTACCCCTCTGGATATACGCCTCAATCTGTGCTTTCAAATATGCCTGTATATCAATATTGTGTTCTGATAAAAATGTAATAGTTGACGCTGAAAGTTGATTTTCCACAATAGTTCGAGCCTTATCTAGTGCCTGTATCTGTTCATCTTTTGACCAGCTACCGTTTTTTGTCGCGTCTTTGAGGTCAGCTACAAATGTCTGAGTGACCGCGTCGACGGCGGTTGCTACCGCTGATCCGATATCAGTCAGCATGTGCTCAAGCTTTTCGTTATCCGTTTTTGATGCCAGGTACTTCACGCCGGCATTAACCAGGATGATCATACAGGGCGCCAAAACCAAAGTGATTAGTGAGATGATAATTTCTGTCCATTCCATAATTCTTTCCTCCTTCTTTTTACATGTGTGATGCTACATAAACGATCAGACCGACCGATAAACTAAACAGGGACGTGATGATCATCAAAATCGCCCACGTTGGTCTTCCAAGGGCTATTTCTTCCAGCTTTGTGTAGATTTTGTCAAACTTCGGTTCAAGTCCGTCCATTCGACGATTGATCTCCGCCTCAAAGCAGGAGTGTTCTTCTTTGAGCGACTTCACGTCGTTTTGCAGGATCCCGATAATAAGTTGGCTGTCGCTTTTTTCTTTTGCGATAACCAGAGCGGCCGCATTAGCCGCCTCGAACACCGCTTTAGCTGTTGCTGTTGCTGCCTGAGCTACTATTGCCGCTGTTTTCTGTTCCTGTGTTGTTTCATAGTTGCTGTCACCCATGCCTGCTTTCCTCTCTTCTTTAGTTATTTTTTCACATAAAAAAAGCGCCTAAGCGCTGGGGCCGTCTCGAATTTTGATCATGTATAACCTCCTATTTAGATTCTGGTGATTGTAAACCCAACGTAGCATACTTGACCAGGAAGAACATTACTTTCATTTTTTACACTAAAACCTAAATCGCTTATTTCAGATACGGTAGTAGTTCCCGTCTGATTACCAGTACCGTCTAATATATATACAGTTAAACCGGTAATATTATATAAAGTTGCAAAGGGTAATGGAATCATTGATGAGTGATAATACCCCCCATGTGGATTCTTGCCAAACACGACAGTTATTTTATACGTAAACCCCTGATTTCCGACGAATGGTACTTTTTGATTTTCAACGCCAGCAATAAATGTTTTTGTATATTCTGGGTCAATAACAGTATATGTGTCAGCAGTTCCCCCAGAACGAATAAATGTTTGATTTGCTACGAGACTGTATCGTGCTTTACCTGCCGAATCTATTAACGACGTTGTTCCAGCATCCGCATAAAATCTGTTAAAACCATTCTCATCAAACAATCGTACACTAGACGCATCTGCGTTAAAACGTGGCACAGCATTTGCATCATATAATCTAGTGTTACCATCGTCTGCATAGAATCTTCCTACATCATTTTTATCACACAATCGTAGTTCGCCATTATCTCCGATGTGTAATTTGCATACTGGTACTGTGGCTGAAATGCTCCTGCGATAAATAGAAATTCCGTAATACGCTATTCCACCTATTGTGGTCTGCCCAATCGTTGCCCAACATTCAGGATTTGTGGCTGTGTTTGTAAGTGTCCCTGCAATCAGATTTACAACGTCCAGCAGAGAGGTCTTGATATACCCACCACTGATGATCGTTGACCCCATTGCGGCAATCTCTGCCAGCGTGTATGCGTTTGCCCAATCAGCCGCAGTATAGACTCCCGTAAGCCTCGTGACCGTGCATTTTACTATGTCCGTAATGGCAGTCGGCACTTGCTGTTTCTGCCAAATGTCGCCAATATAGTAAGGTGGTACAGGTTGAGTATAGAACGTTTTGTTTTTCGCGGCGGCTACTGTTGCGGCATTTGTGGCAGCAGTTTGTGCGGTTGCTGCATTGGTAACTGCCGTATTTGCCGTAGTATCATCAGTGTATTTACTTGCCAGCGTCCAGTCTCCGGCTACATAAGCGCCCGACGCACGTGCGGTGGAGCATTTTTTCAAGTCTCCGGCCGATCCACCTGCCCACAAATCGCCAATATCATAGGGAGTCGTGGGAGTCGCAACAAAGACCCTGCGTTTATGGTCCGCGGTATCTTGTGCCGTGGCCGCATTGGCCAACGCTGTTGTTATGTCTGTGTCGGTAATTCTTTGCCATGAGTAGGTGGTTGATACCAGCTGATACCGGTAAGAGTACCCTGTCGACGTGTCATAGAACAAATCGCCAAGATGCTGATTTTTAATTGCCGTGGTCGTCCATGCGTTTGCCGGTACGTTTGTCAGTAATGGTACATAGGCATAAAAAAATGTTGTAATACTACCGTCGATCTGGGTTTGCAAGCCCGAGGCGATGTTGTTGACAAAAGATTGCGCCGAGGCATAGGCAGCATCGGCTTTCGCTTGCGCTCCGGCAGGGGTTTCTTTTGCTGAGGGATCATACCCGGGGGCATACGTAGATGCTCCGCTTATATGCACCCATTCTGCATTGATTCCGATAGCTGTAAGCACCCGGGCAAGAATATTGCCTTCTGCAGTCATGCCGTACCAATGGGCTCCTGCGTCGGATGTCCATGACATTGTTGTTGAGGTCTTTTTGTAGATCACAACAGAGTCTGCCAGAAGCGGGTGATCGTGCTCATAATGGATTGTCGAGCCGTCCAGCTGAGGAACTTCGGTCACAAAGTAGCCCATGGCCTGCGTCAGGAGATCCGTAAACTGTGCCTGTGTCTGCTGATATGTCGTCAGATTAGCGTCGACCGCCTGGATCTTCTTTGCGATCGTGGAAAGCCTTCGAGCATTGGCGCCTTTGTACGACATGCTGCTCTGGCTTTTCGCAGTAGCTTCCATGGTAGACTTGCCGCCATGTGCAAAATTATGCGAGGCTACCAAAGATACAATCGTCTTTCCGTCCATGGTGACGTGCCGAACAGAATCACCCGGATCTATTGCAGGATTTCCCGGATATGGGCAGGTGAAACCGGTATATGTGTACCCACCTATCACATCAAATATACTTTGGAGGATCTCATCCCGATTGTCCTGCAGCAGAGGGATAAGGTCAATCTGTAACGAATAGTCCGCCGTACCGAGTTGAACCGTCTCCTCTATGTCTGTATATGTAATACCGGTTACGGTTACTGGATCAGCGGTCTGTTTGAACCCTTCGTATCTGGATCCGACAGGCATTTCAACAGCGATCGTCCCAGACAGATTCGGCAGCTGTACAATCTCAAGCTCTCCGTCTCTATTTGTCCTGGCAAATCCTGCCGCCATCAAAGCAATCATGCCAACTACATCTCTGCAGGTGATATCATCTGTGGGGCGCGTGGTGACTGAATAAGAGGCGTTCAAGATGCCAGTGATAGAAGTTGCTAAGGGCACATTGCAGTGCACTGAAGTCGCTGCGAGGATCTGTGCATTCGTTGCAGGAAATGCCAGCACGACAGCCGAAAATGGTTCATCCAAAAGGATCATGCGGTCGGATGCCTGAAGCGTCAGCTGCGAGTATGGTCTTCCCGGCTCGTCGATGATGAAAGTACCAAGCTTCACATATTCGGTTGTCGTGTCCGGAAGCACGAGCCCCGAATAAGGCCAGAGTGTAGCGCCATCCAAATCAATATTATTCCATGCGCCGTCTGCGTTATTCAGAGAGATGGAGCAGTCGGCTGCTACCGTGGCTCCGAGCTCAATGCCATCATCAAAACAGTGAGAGTCAACAGACAAGGATCCGGCAACAATGTCACCGGGTCCTAGATTGTAAATTGTTGCATCTGCTGTCTGCAGGACGGCCTGGACTTTCAATGTTCTCTGTGTAGAGATGACGGCCGTCTTAAACGCTGTACTTGTATTTTGCATGTCGATTACCTCTTCGATTCTGTTATATCAAACGATACATCCCACCAAGGCCCACCGGGCTTGCTCATAGATTTCGGCACCTGTTCCGCTTCCCACGGTCCTGCATAACAGGTCTTTGTCACTAGACCCTCGCAGGGATCTACATAAGTAACCGTAAACTCCTTTTTTTTAATTGCTGTCAAAAGAAGCTGCGACTCTGATTGAGGAATTGCATTCCACGTACACCCCGGTTGCCTCCAAGCGAAGCCAATGACATCACGCTGCATGTTCCCATTTTCAAGCCGTGTGGTATTTTCTCCGTCCAAGTCATTCCCGCCCACTTTGAAAGTGCCCGGCTCTGGCATATTCACACCATCAATTTTGAGATAACTGCTAATCATTATGCATTCCCCCAAACTGGTTTATTGCTTCTCCTGGCGTCTCGCTTCTGAATCTTAGTAACTTTTTCTTCCACGATCTCACCGTCAATAATATTTTGGACGGTCACGTATACGTCTCCACTGCCCCCGCCCCCTCTGGAGTTGATCTTGTCAGCAAGTTGATCAATCCACCCAGTGTTTCTTTCAAGAGGCATAACTGCTTCTTTCCCGGATTCTCCGATGATTGCAGCCGTTGCCGAGTTCACGATGCCTCCTCTTGCAAACATTTTAATGCCTGTCACGTTCGACATGGCAAGCCCTTTGGTTGCTTCCCATATCGCGTTAGAAGAAAGGGAGTTAGGCATCCACGCCATCATCTGTACGACGTGTGTCATTATTCTCTTGATGTTAGAATCAAGCGTTTCGAAGATTGCCGTTACTTGATTGGAGAAGCCCTGATATACTCCGGTAGCGCCCCTAGAGCCCGTTGCGGACTCGTTAATCATGCTCTGCGCCGCTCCAATAGATGCAGAGGATACGCTGTTCCCGAAGCTGTCAAGGTGAGGTTTTGTCGAACCCATCAATCCGCTGAAAATTCCCACGGTTGAATTGACTCCGCCCGATATCCCGTTCATCAAGGAATTTGCGGTTGCCGATACTCCCGAAGAAACAACTCCGTTTAAAGAGTTTATGTGAGGAAGAACGTTAGTTGGTATTCCTGCAAATGAACCCACGACCGAAGAAGCTCCGGACGACACTACGCCATTGAGTTCATTTACATGAGGAAGAACGCTGGCCGGGATTCCCGCAAATGAACCCACAATAGATGATGCTCCGTTTCGGACATATGTCGAAGCAGAAGAAATGGCTGGATTTAATATGTTGTTTACGGCACTCCTTACTCCCTTACTCGAACTGGATGCGGAATCCTTTAAGCCGAGTATGTTTGCAGAAGTCCCGTAAAGGGCTTCATCAACTGCTTCGAACCCGTTCGAGTAGACTTCGTTTTCCTTATTTGTCTTCCTAGTCTGTGTTGCTACATCGATCAGAGCTTCGCTGTACTTTGCTGCTCCTGTGGTAGGAAGGGTAAGCGATGCAGTGTTTAGAGCGGGAGTATTGGTTCCCACATCGGTTGTATAGTTTCTTTTTTGGTTTGCTGCCTTAGCGGGTTGATAAAATGGATCGTATGCAATCGGATCAATAGCTAAGCTAATTGGATCCTTATTAAGCGCACCAAGAATCTTATTAATCATTTCCTGTATTGGAAAACTCAGTGCGTTCAGGCCCCAAATGAGTCCGTTAATAATGAGCGTTGCCCAGTTCTCTCCGAGCTGAGCAAACCCCTCAAGTCCAAATGTATTTAAGTTGAACGCCTCTTGTATTCCGTCCATAACCGCATAAGCAAACGTATCTGCCTTAAAATAATCCTTTTGTAGCACCCCGTGCAGAAGAGCGTCGCTAATCCAACCCCAGATTCCTCGAGCAATAGATCCCCCTCCTGCACTTTTCCATAACTCGGAGTTAAATGAAGTAGCGATATCCTGCCCGAGGTCGTGCCCTGTAGCCCACTCGATCGCAGCAACCGTAGCTTGTACTGTTATTCCAAGTACAACGGCCTGTGGTCCTAAGGCCGATAAAGGTACGATTGTTGCCAAGAACAAAGCAAGATTATCAATGAGTTGCGGATTATCTTCAAAAAACTGAGCAATATTCTCGAGCCCTGTTGCAAGTAAGTCAACTCCCTCTCCCATAACCCAGTCGCCTATCTTCTTCAAGACATTCTCGTAGAAATCAGACAGAGGACCTTTCAGTTTTTCAATGGCATCTGAAACTTTTTTTGCAAGTTCGCTTTGTACGACCGGCACCGTTACATAAGAGGTCGCTCCTTCGGCTGTTTTAAAACCAGTTCCTCCGGATCCGGACGAGGAAGTACTTGTATCAAGCTTTGTTATCTGATCAAATCCTGCTAAAGCATTTTTGGCTTTCTCGGCACCGGCCGCTGCGCTATTGCCTGCGCCCTCCGCTGCGGCCCCAAAGCCCGCATATGCTTTCGTGGCCTGAAGGACAGTACTCTGCCCCGATATAGACGCGAAGAACATAGCGACACTGTTTCCAAAGTCCATAATCTTATTACTGATGTAATCGATCATTGGAGCGGCTACATTGATCAGTGGCGCTAGAGCCGCAACCACAGAATTTGAGATTGTACGGCCAGCCGATGTCAGCGTATTAAGAGAGTTCTGTAGATCGTCCGATTTTGTAGCTGCGCCGGTAAGAGAGTCCTGTATGCCCTTAAACGCCTGCGTTATCAGTTTGCCAACGAACAGCACCAGAAAACGATGACCCAACCGAGTTACAGCATTTGCTGTTCTGTTGGAGGACTTTTCGAGACTGCTGATCTTGCGGTTGATTGCATCCAGTGCACCTCCTCCGGACCGCAAGCCGGCTATCTTTCCGGTTGTCTTCGAAGTGTCATTTCCAAGGCTTTGCATCTTTGCATCGGCCTCTCTGATTCGAGCTGCCAAGAGCTGCGCCTCCGGAGATGCTGACGGATTCATTCGGATAGTTTGCATCTTACTGCTAAGAGCGCCAGCTCTTGCTTCAAGCGCAGCAGTAGAGGAGGCCAGAGCACCCATTTCCGACTTTGCGGACAGTATCTGCGCATGATATCCTTCTGCCCCTACGATGTTCCCTGCTCCGGCAGAGGCTTGTTCATTCCACTTCAGCTGTTCAATCTCGGAATTGAGCGCTGCCTGCTTAGCCTTGGCCGCATCGATCTTTGTACCAAGCAGGCTATATTCTCTTTCCATTCCCTTGAGAGAGGCAGGCACCTGGATGCCAGAAGTCAGATTATTGTACTTCTGTCTGAGCTGATCAAGCTTCGTTTTTTGGATATCTATGCTTGTATTATCTATGCCTAAAGGCATCTTGCTTGCAAGGGCCTTCCTTGTGACGGCAGCCGTACGGTTAACCTGTTTAAGCTTTCTGTCGATCAAGTCAAAGGCTTTATTGGTTGTCGTACCTTTTGAGGACAGCATTTTATCAACTGCTTTTCCAGTGACGGTACTCCCCTTTTGGACGGTATTGATTTTCTTTGTGACAGAGGACATTTTCTTTTCAAAATCACTGATCTTAGCAGATATGATGACCTGTAATTCTTCTGTTGTCATGTGCCTGTCCCCTTTCGATTTCGGTTGAATGCCTCTGCATAAAGAGTCATTTGCATCTTTTCAAATTCCCATTTTTCCGGCTTCTTTTGATTTGACTTACCCTTTTTCTGTTCGGGTTTAGGATCATCAAAAAAGAGATCTGGAAATTCTTTTTGCAGGCTTGGAAATTTTTTTGGATTGTTCACACCAATTGCAAACCACTGCGCCTGCTTATATAAAAGAATAATCTGTAATTTTGATTGTTCTTCGTGATTCTCGTTATAGGACTTAATTTCATCCTGGATTTCTTTTACAGAAAGAGTAGCGAAGCGGTCCGACTTGATGCCGGACCGCAATGCTACAGGGTAAAGATCCTTGATCAGTTCTGTTGCGGAGGAGTACTCTTTTTCTTCCGAGGAGTCCGAGGTTTTTCCTCTTCCTTGTGCTCGCGCATTTCCTCTATCTCCGCTTTCGTAAAAAAACCGGATACCGTGAGAATGGCTGCGGAAAGGCCCTGCTTTTCGGATATGCCCATAGAGTCAATCGTTACTTCCTTGTCCTCCACGGGGTCAATGTACTTGCAGCCTTTATCCTCCATGTCGTCAATCAGGTCATAGGTGTCCTTCATGGACATTCCATGGTTGAGAGACTGCAACGCAGCCCAAAGAACGACAGCAAAGACTTCTGCTTCGTCAATACGGACCTGCGCCCGTAAGAGCGACATGCCCAGTTTCTTCTCTGCTTCGATCTTACTTTGCGTGTTGGCCTTAAGGCGATATTCGTCATCTCCGACGGTCAAAAGAAAAGAGTTCATAAAAGTATTTCCTCCTTAAAATTAATTAGACAATTGGCGCAATAGTTGCGACCGGAGTGATGTCCGTTGTGGGGAACATCTGGCAGTTGAAATCGATAGGGGCTTCGCCGCCATCAAATCCTTCATCTGTGACGCGGCATGTTGCTGACCAGGAAAAACCGGAATTGTCCGGATAACGAACACGGAAGGCAGTCACATCTCCTGCGAGTGCAAGAAGAAGTGCCCAGTTCGTGCCCACAGCCATCCCCGAGTACGCCATGAGGAAGGTCATGTCGCCGGGATCCGCCTGTCCTTCCCCGTATGTCTTATCCCCAGAAACGCAAGAAGTATCGACCTTGCCAATATCCCCCATGAGTTTGGGAAACTTTTTTACGTCCGGGATAACCGCGAACGTTCCCGGTACTGCTGTCTCATATTCGAGTTGAGTATTTTTTGATGTAAATCTTGTCATTGCTTTCTCTCCTTTACTTGATTACGATCAGCGTACTGGTGTCCGCAGTGCCCTCGTAGAGCATGATCGACCGATACGCTGTGATTTCTCCGGTAAGTTTTTCTTCCAAATGCCCGCCTGAACCGGAACGCGTCAGGACAGGACCAAATACAGCATCAATAGCCAGGTCGTAGGTGTTCCGTAGTTCGGGCGTTGCTGCCCATGTCTGGATCTCGATTGCGATCTTTGCGTGGGTTTCTCTACGCGTGGAAGTATTCCCCGCATTCGAGTTCTGCTTGCTCTTAAAACAACCAATACCCTGCGCTGCAGTAAGGTCTGCAAAGGTCTGCGGCCAGCCAGGAGACCAGGCAACATTTGCGACAACATCTTGGATCATCGCATGAGCGGAGGCTTCAACATCAAGCACCACCATCACCTCCTACAAGCTTCTCGCCGTACTTCTTCAAAACGTCCGGAAGTGATTTCTCAACTTCCTTAGCAGATGGATACATGTACGGCTGTGCCGGCATACCTTTCCAGTCCTCACGATAAGTAATGCCCGTTTCCGGATCCTTCTCCTGGCCGTTTGCTACTGCTCCGGATATGCCGCCCTGCCCGGTTCCATACTCGGGATACACCGCATGATCGCTATTAGTTCGATAGCCGCCAACAATAGTGCCGTCCTCTGGTTTATTTGACAGTCCAACACCTTCGTGAATAGACTCTCGCAATTCACCTGAGTCGACAGGAGCGAGTGCTCTCGCTTGTGCTGCACCTATTTCTGACAGTTCGTTGACCATGTCAACTGCAATACTTTCAACAGCGGCTTCCATGCCTGCTATGCGCTTCTTCAAGCCGTTCAGATTGATCTCAATACCCACGTCACACCTTCTTTCCATACAGCGTTACGTGGCTGTCTGAGGCTGTTGAATCGACTACCCGATACGTATCTGATCCGTAGACGACATAATCGGCTACAGGGATAGGCAAGGCTCCAGAACAAGTGATTATGCAGTCCTTGTTGACTGTGAGCCCCCACTGCTGCGCCACAAGAGCATCCTTTATGACCTGCAGGTTAACCAGGTATGATCCGGACGAAGAAACAGCCGGCGCCGAGGTTTTTCCGCCGAGCGCTCCAGCTGTCTCCACTCTTGCATGATGTGCTATCGTCTTATCCTGGAATGCCTTTGTCTGAGCATCCTTAAAGCTCTGTGGAATAATCATGTGATCACCACCCAACTTTTCGAAAACGCGAGAGCTGACCTTCGTAGTCTTTCAGGACAGATACGACCTGCTGCAGTGCCTTGTCAAAGCTGCTGTCCTTGTAGCTGACCGACTGCCCATTATCAGAAACAGCAGATACCGTCTGCACCTGCTCACCTTTTTCAGCTTCTCTGAGTCGGTACACATCATGTGTCATCTCGATCAAAACAGGCTGAAAATCATCCGGCATAACCGTCTGATTCATGCTGTTGAGAGCCTTTGTTCCGGTAAGCTTGATCAGCAGACTCAGTAATGCGTCCTTATCCGTCCCGGTAATTTCGAGAGAAGCTTTCAGATCCGAAAGATCTGTAGCTGTTGGTATATATGCCATCTGCTTTACTCCTCCTTATCCGGTTTCTTTTTTCGGCCGCGCTTTGGTTTGTCCTCAGCGGGTATCTCAGGTATTGGTTCTACCGGTTGTTTCGGCGGCCGGTAAATGTCCCAGGGCATGAGATCACTTCCTTTCAGGAAAAGGGAAAGAGCGACTATTCGTCGCCCTCTCCTCCTTCCGGTGCTTTGTCCTCTTCAACCGGGTCGACAGCATCTGTACTATCTGCACCGACGGAGTAGCCGTGATCCTTGAACCACTGGATGCGCCACGAATCGTTCGTCTCTCCAACACCATCGCGGAATTGGATGCCTGCTGATACGCCGTTATATCCCGGAACCTTTGTTTGGATCTGCACCATTCCAGTTGTTTTTTCGACCTTGATTTTCTTAGCCATTTGGAAGATCCTCCTTTACTGCACTTTGATTTTTCGGAATGCGCCGGCAGCCTTTGTTGCTTTGAGAACAACAGCGGCAACCATCTCGACTTCACCCTTTTTAACTGCGCCTGCAGTCTTGTAGTCGGGAAGCCATGACTGAATAGGAGCCACTCCGGCCATAGACACAGCATGGAATCCATCAAGACCGAGGCGAGCGGCAAAGAGAGAGGTAAGTCCGGTAACTCCGTCGATAGCAACAACAGGGTCGTTCGAACCGGCTTTTGCTCCGAAATCAACGAACGGTGTGTTGCCGTATCTTTCGACCTGCTGTCCGAAAGTGTCCTTTGTGATCATGTACATGCCGGCGCGTCTTGCACAAGCTCTCAGCTTGGCGATCATCTTGGTGTTTCCACCAAGGAAGCTGGAAGGACCGTCAAGCCCGCCAAGGAACTCATCGAGCATGTCGAGGAATGCCTGGTAGTTAGTAGTGACAAGAGCGGAAGTGGACAGGTCAATCGCCGCGGCTGTGTTGAACTCAGTAGAAGATCCGGTAATGGCTTTGTCGAGACCGTCGAAAGCATTCGCGTCAACCGCAGAATCACCGTTAATTACGGTGTCGTTGAACAACGCTGTTGCTGCTTTGATCTTCTGCTTAGCCTGGAAATCAACCTCGCTTACGATACCGCCCATGTTGGCAATAACACGGTCAATCTCGTATGCTCCGCCAAAGATCTTGAGATCCGCGGTGTATCTCTGCTTTGCGGCTTCCTGCGCGGCATACTCGGCGTTAACCGCTCTGAATCCGGCTGTGGGCTGTGTGATGACACGGGTGTAACCATAGGTCATGGTTGCGCCACCACCGGTAGGGGATACGACATCGTCAAATGTAAGATTGTCCATCAAGAAACTGGACTTTGCGAACTCGTCGATGATCATTTTCTGTACAGCATCCTGTACATTAACTTTTGCCTGTGCAAGTGTTACTGACATAATCTAATACCTCCTAAGTATTACTTTTTTTCGAAGGCCGCCTGTAATGCGTCCCTCAATGTTGCCGGTTCTTTTTTACCTGTGTCTCCGGAGCCGCCTGCGAATCCAGATCCTTCATCCTGCTTGGTCTCAATCTCGAAGAGATAAGGCTTTTCTTTTGCAAGAGTCTCGATGTCCAGTCCTTCAACCGTTCCGTCGTCCTTTAGCTTCAAGGTGTCGCGCTTGATATGGGCTTTCACGCTGGTAAGATCTCGGGCCTTGGCTTTACCAAGGACTGCATCCAGAGCGGAATCAAGCTTCTGGTCAGCAAGTTGCTTTCCCAGGGCTTCCGTATCGGTTTTGTACTGAGCCTGTAAAGCTGTCAGCTTCGTTTCGAGGTCTGTACCCTTACCGGCTTCGCCCTGCAGCTTTTTGATATCTGCATCACGATCGGCAAGCTGCTTATTAATAGCAGCCACGGTATCAGTCTCTTCCTTAAGCCGAGAGCGAGGGACATAGTCCTTCTGGTCTTCGATGATCTTTGTGGCCTGTTCTTCTGTGAGTCCAAGTGCGATTAGGTCTTCTTTCTTCAACATGTGTGGCTCCTTTCATGTGTTCGCATGCTCCTTGATAGCGCAGCCAAGCCCTGCGATGTGCGAATCGGATTGTTATCGCTGCCCGAACAGCGGAAATTGTAATGTTTGCCCGGCTGAACCTTTAAGGTTCTTTTGGACATAAAAAAGCACACCCGAAGATGTGCTCTGTCGTATTAATACCGGACTTTTGGCGCCGGCTATCCACATTATTTACTGCATCTGCTTCATCTGTGTCCCTCTTTCTCGACTATCTGCGATTTGGATGTTCCTGAGATAGCGAAGCCCCTTGTCATGGCTCCGAAGTCTGTAAATAATCGATATTCAGTGCCGCACACAAGCGCAGCTTGTAACCAGTGTGAATGCCGGGATCCTCGAGCATATCGTGAATAACTCCCAGGACTACCTTCATAGGCTCGATGTCCATAACGGATATGCTGACTGATAGTCCTTGCTTGTTAGATTCCATATTCCCCGACCTCCTCACCTGACAATTCTTCCATAAGTTGGTCATAGTCAACTGAATTGAGCCTGTGCATAAATAACTGTGCATCGAATTCGGGTTCATATGACTTGATTGCTTCAACCGCTATTTTCAACTTCTCACGAAGTGAATATATTTCTTGCCATAAGAGTTCGTCATCGTTCATATTCCCTCCTATGCAGTTCTTACGCAGTGACCATTCTGCCAGGCTCCGCATTCTTCCTTTGAACAGTTTGTTGATGACTTCTGTGTGAAATATGTTGTATCCCAGCGCATCCCTGCTATGGTATCCGTGGGATCGTCAGAAAAGTCTTTCTTGAAAGTGCGGGGAACAGACCTTTCGATATAAAGGGTCTTCGTGTTGTATGGACACTTCATGCGAACTCCTTTTTTGCATAAAAAAAGCAACCCGGTTAAGGATTGCTCTTGTTCGTATGTGTTTTTAGGATTATGCGGCCAATAATTTATCGGCAACAATGATAGCTAAATCACCTTCAGGAGTTGGATTATAATTTTCATCAAGACCATGCAATACTTCAAAGTCCATGGCAGCATCACGCAGCTCCTCAGACTCCTCGTAGCTAAAGTTGAAATCAGGAGGCAGCATAAGATGATACATCTTTGCCAATGTATTAATTAATTCTTTTTCATCAGCAGTAAAATCAATTACCATCTTTTCCCTCCTGCAGCTTTTTCGCTTTTTTCGAATGTGTTGGATTCACAGAAACAATCACACCCGTATCTGGATTATACGCTACTTCGGCTGTTTTTCCAACAACACGGATGCTCTTTCTCCCCTGGTCATCATACTTAACCTTCCCCACACTGAGTGGATCTAGCAGTGCGTCATCAATTGATTTTCTTGATATTCCACGTTTCTCCGCTTGCTGCATGGCGTGATCACTCATATTAGCCGAGGACGCCTTTGTCGGGATCAGGCTTGCGATCCACTCAGGATACGTCATGTTGTACGCCACTGTTGATATCTTCCCGGTTATCGGATCTTTTGCCCGTCTCACGAGCCTTGCTTCAATAGCCGGATCCAGTCTGGCATTGATGACTGACCTACAGAAAGGATGTAACGGCGGAAAGTTGACTCCTACCTTCTTATTTTCATATGTGTAATCCTCCTTGGTATCCGGATCAATGATCCCGTCGTGCTTTTGGCATATAAGAGAAGTACGGCCATCGAGAGTGGCTAGATACTTATACTTCTTCACACCCATCTCCATGTGTGCTTCGGCTGTGATCTCGTTGTGGATGTGATTCGTTTCTGTCCGAAGCAGCCTTTCAGCGGCATACTCGGCGCCGGCGTTTCTGGTATCAACATATCCAGTAAGATCCTGTTGACATCTTCTCCAGCTGCGGCCAGTCATTACGTTCTGCTGTACGATGTCCTTTGTCCTGGATGCCACAATGTCAGTATTGGTCCAGATCCGTTTTGAAAAGTCCTGCCCGCTCCAATTCTCATCAAGTGCACGCTTTAAGACTTCTTCTGACAGTCCGTTAAAAGAAAAGCCAAGCCCTGTACCTCTTTGGTAGTCGTACAAGGTGCGATAGTAAGAAAGATCCGCAGTACTGATCAGGCTGCCCCTTAAGATAGCCGACTCCTGCGGAGCAATCATCTTGATGTGTGTGTCTATCGAGGCTTCCACGGCTTGCAGGCGGCTGATACGGGCGCGATAAGCAGGAGCATTCAACTGATTGAGTAGCTGCCGGCGTATCTGCGGATCCTCTACCGTAGTGAGCTGCTTACGAAGGCCGTCGAGAAAGTCCTGCGAGTCTCTTACTGTCAGAAGTTCTCTGGCTTCTTCAATGCCGAGCCCTGCATCCTTAATATACTTCGCGAGGATCCGTTCAATGTCTGCGTAGATCTGCAGCTTTGCATTGGTGTACAGCTTTGCGATCTGATCAAAGTACTGGGAGCTGTTGCGCTCTATCAAAGTAAGCCGTTCGAGTGCTCTATCATCCCAGTACTCTTGCGGCTTACTCATAGGCTACCTCACTTCTGCTGCGTCGTTGTATCGGTCTGGCTGGTAGGATCCGTGTTGCCGGTATTTGCCTGACCTCCGAACTCACCGAATGCTGACCGCTGTTCCTCGAGCTTCTGCTTACGCTGTTCAAGCAGATCTTTATAAGCCTGATCAACATCCGTAACAAGCGGATGTGCTGCAAGAAGAATTCTCTCAGGTACCAGATTGTCAGACGCAATGATCATTTGCACTGTCTCTGCATCATTGGTGATCTGTGACTTATTGAAAGAAACGCGGATTAACTCAGGATCATACTTCTTGCCGTCACGCTTATTGATCTCCCCGGTAAGGAATGCCAGATGATCCTTAAGAGCGGTCTCCGCTTCGATGATCATGTTATTTGCTTTCAGGTCAAGAAGAGTGTACTGAAACTTAAGTGATACACCAGAAGGTGCACTTCCCATCTGATCATTACTGACATCAACTGCCTGGCCGAACACATGAATAGCTTTCCAGAGCTCCTTGAGCCAGTTGATACGTCCGGCCATCTGGAGATCCAGCTGCTTCATCTCAATAGCGCCCTTTTCCCCTCCCACAGACACGGCCCTGTTGACTTCAAGCTTCTTCACGATAGCCGACGCTGTATCTCCGCCAAAGCCCTGGATAACTGCATAGAACTCGTTAAAATCCATCAGGTTATTAGTTCCCTTGCTTGAAACAAGGTCATAGGCATCAATCAGATCCTTAATGGGCTCGAGATCCGTGAGTTTGTCAGCGTTATTTGCCTGTTCGATAAACGGGATTCTGCCCCACGATATGCCTGTTCTGGACTTCTCAATTTGTGTTACACCGTCCGGACCGTTTACTTTGGTTACTTCCCAGTAATGGGGCGCCGGATTAACAGGATAGTCAGGATCAAGTACATAACTCTTTCCGCTTTGTACCCAGTATGTGACATCCTTAGCTGTCCACCACTGCGCTTTGAAGATCGTCTTCTTTGTTGTGCCGGTACGAAGTTCGATCGGGAAATAGTAAATACCCTCAAGAAGGTCCTGCTCATAGGCCGTATCATAGATCGGAATGAAGCAGTCTCTGCCGAGAATAACCTGGCGAAGTTTTCCTAGCGTGTCCTTGTATTCATGCAACCAACACACACCGTGCAGCGAGGTCTTGCGTTGCCACTGAAGAAGCACCTTGCGGTACTTAGCATCAGTGGTATTCGTGAGTGCGGTCTGGAATATGAATTCTTCATTTCCACCGGTCCCGCTCTCAGCAGCCTTCGCGTTGTCGACGGCGATCGTCGGCTCTTTACCGGAAATATAGCCAATCTTCTGCTCAACCTGGTTAAAGAGGAAGCGGTGCTGGATCCGAACATTGCTTCGATTCTTGTTTGTAAACTCCTCTTCTGCATCCTCGGCATTAATGACCGTGATTTTCTGGAAGTCCAATCCCTTGATGTCCTGCTCAAATTTGTAATATCGATCAGCATCAAGAGCCTTGATCCGCCCCGGGTCAGTAGCGTGAGCTGTGATCAACTCTGCAAGGATCTGTGCATTGTTCATAGCCGCGCCGGCACTGATTCTCATGTTGATAAGATCGGTTTCTGTAATCAGCATTCTCACACCACCTTTGTTTCTACCATGATGTGCTCTAGCGCATAACGTAATGCGTCGAGCAGATGGTTATCTCTGTCAACCGGCTCAGGCAGCACTCTGCCGTTGCGATCCTCGCGATATTTGTACTTCTTCAGCTCCAATTGCGTCTCAATACAAGACTTGTCCACAAAGATCTTCTGCCTCTGCAGCCACTTGATCCCAAACTCTAATGATCCGGGTCCCTTGATTGCCGGTACCGCCCTAATCCCAAAATTATTCAGCTCTTGAATACTCTTAGATTCTGTGTCACAGGTCAATACTTCTTTCTTGATGATCGGCTTCAACAACTCAGCAAGGATATCGTTTGTATATTCTGTCCCGCACAGTTCTTTGAAGATGCAGACCTCTTTCTTTGCCCGGTTGTACCCGACGCGCACATAAGCGGCAGGATCCGGATAGAAGCCGAAGTCCTGACCGTTGTAGAATTGATTTGTTTCTTTTGCGACATCCGCAAGATCCTTAACCACCCAGTTCGTGTAAATGAGATTTCCAAGCACGCCCCACTTGCCAAGTGTGTATACGTCGTAGTAGTACTTGTCGGTCTCATCTTCGAGCTTTGTAATATCGTCTGCAGTGAGCCAGCGATTGTCCTTGTAGGTTGTCCGGAGGATCAGCAGCTTCGCATCTGCGTAGTAGTTCTTCGTGTCATCCCACTTACCGGCAAAGAACTCTGTATAGATCCAGTGATCCTGCAGGATAGGGTTAAACAGTAGCACCATGCGTTTGATGATTGACTCATCACCGCCGCGCAGACGCTTTTTCAGGCTCTTATAGTCGTTGTACTCGGTCTCTGTTGCTTCCTCGATTACGATGTCCGTTATGACACCGACCTGAGGAGTGATTGACTTGACCTTCTCGACATCATCCAGGCCGCAGAAAAGAATCTGGCAACCGGATGCTTTATGTGTGATGACCATGTCGGTCTTGTTGCGGTTAAACTCACCTTCCAAGTCCATGCGACTTATGCACTTCCAAACCTCATTGAACGAAGAATTTCGAAGTGTCCGTCCAGTTTTGCGAACAATTAGATAGTTTCTCTTCCCGGACATGACATCCCGGACAGTGCGTTGGCCAAGAATAGCAAATGACTTACCGGATGAAGATCCTCCGAAAAAAACCTGTGTGGTTTGCTGTGCTGTCAGCTGATCAGCATAGACCTCATTCATCAATCCACGCCAGACAGCGTCAGGGATGATCACAGAGCCGGCAGAAGCCACAGACTTCTCAATGGCCAGTTTATTTTCTTCGAGTGCCAACTTCCGCATATCAAAATCAATCTTGTGCTGATCCATGGGGTTCATGTTGAAGTAGTTTGATAACCACTCCAAAGACTTCTGTGGATCATGCAATTCAATTCTGAATCCCTTATCTGATTTAGAAATTGTCTTGACCAGGTCACCATCCACCATCTCAGACGGAGTAGCTGCAAATTGATTATCATAGCCGTCAAAGCCCCAAGTTGCATAGTTTGTGATATCAGCAAAGGCAATGCGCATGTGCTTTTCGATAATGTCTTCTTTGCCAACCATGATAGTTTTAAGCTTCTCAGCTTTAAGCTGTTCGATTCGAGTTCTAATCTTTGGGTTTCTAAGGTATCCGCTGCCCTCTGTTGCGGCTGTATTATACGAACAGCCCAGATGACTTCTAAGGTACGCCATTGTAGCATTGAGCTGCTTAACAAAGATCTGACAAAACAACTCCTGACCTTCGGTCAGAGGAGTCTCGACATCAACGGAGACTTCTCCGGGTCTTCTGATCCTCTCTTCGGGTCGAAATGCTTTTTCGTTGCGTTGCGCTTTCTGTTGCGTTTTGTGTTGCGCAACATCTTCCCATTTATATCGGGACTTCCATGATCTGATCTTATTTGCCGGTATATTTAGCCGCTCAGATATCTCGGCAGGTGACAGGCCTTCATCAAATAGCTTCTTTGCTTCTTCACGATCGCTCATCACCTCACCTTCCTATTCTGTTTATAAATTAGCCTCTGCCCGGATTCGAACCGGGATCCTTACCACGTATGTCGTCGCTCTACTTTTAAGCTACAAAGGCATTAAAAAAGCACCCGGTGGGGGTGCTTGCTTGTTTTCAATCAGAGATTTTCTATTCCTTGTCTGGTTCATCTACTGTTATATCGCAGAAAAAACGAAGAAATTTTCCTCCAAATTTTGTAATCTCATAGCTTGTTAAGAAGCTAGTATTTAGCCTTTCTGGTCTAAATGTCTTTTTAGAATCTTTAAGATGTTCCGACATAGAAACAACCGTCTTAATTAGCGAGTCCATTTGCCTGTCCGCTCTGGTTTCAAGCAAGGCATATGATCTTAATTTCTCATGGGCTGTTGTTATACTTCCATCTAGGACAAGTTCTCTGCTAATAATTGGCGCATCAAGCTCATCTTTCCATATAGTCTTATTCTTTAAAATTATCAAGTCCAAAATACTAAGCCGATCCAATGTATCGTAGTACAGCATAAGAATGTCTTCTGAAGAGATTTTCATCGATGCAGCATTTAGAAAACCATTAACAAGGTATTTGATTTTCTCTTCCTGCTTATTTTCAAGAACGTAGTCGCTTACGAGCGGGAACACAACCTCTTGAAACCACTCAAGCTGTTTTTCTTCTAGTTTTTCAAGTCTGCTCTCAAAATCATCCGATTTGTCCCTAACTTCAAGCATAAACTTTTCATACATCTGTTCAGATCTTTTCTGTTTATATGCAAGCACGCCACTCACCACCCCTGGGGCTATCGAACCGGCCACTCCAGTGAAAAACACGCTCGAAAGAATTGTTGCCGTTGGAATAGCCGCAATGTCAAAGATATCTTCTACCCGTTTTTTAAGATCCACAGCCTTTTCACCTCCAAACAAAATCATTGTCTCACTAACATATAACATAGACAATGCTGACATAGAAAAACCCCGACTGTGCTTAAACAATCGGGGCTTTGATGAATGGAGGTCCATCTGTGTAAATCACAGTTTAAGAATATCACTCGAAAAGGGGCCATGGGGGGCCATTATTATTGGCAATTTGGACAGTAAGCAGAAAACCCTCCGTTTTCTTTTACAATTTTCCATCCGGCTTCTTTAATTGCAGAGACAGCAGCATCAAAATTGTCTTCTTCAACGAGTTCCTCGCCGCAAACCTCGCACGTGGGAATGAACTTGCCATACTCCTTTTGTATCATGTCTTCCTCGCTTTCTCCCGTCAGGTTATTGTAATCAGTCTCAATGCTTCGTAATTTATGTCCGTTAAATATATCTTCAAGCTCGCGTACGGCCTTTCGTGTGATTCTCTTAATTGAGGTTTGTGAGTAAAACTCACGTTCTTCAATTTCTCTTTTTGAAAGGCAGTCGTAGAACCGAAGAATGATTATTTTTTGAGACACAGGAGGAAGCTTAAACACCGCACAGTCCAGATGCTCTATTTCAGCCTCTTGAGCATTTATGATGAAGTTCCTCATGCTGACATCGTTGCGTTGTTCAAATCGCTCCCTGCGGACACTGGACATGGTCAGTGCGTTTGACTCCCCACCAATCTGGATCTTATCCCGGGCATAATCTGTTGCTGACATGATGCGGGCCTCGATGACATCTGAATCGCTTTCCATCTCTATCGCGATCTCTCTGGCCTTCCGGATGTTTGACCGGATAGTTTTGTGATGAATAAGCAGGAACCGGATCCGCTCTCTTGTTATCATAATCCTCCCCCTGCAAACACCCAGAGAAATATCCAGAATAGCCTGCTCATCCAGATCAGCCAGGCGGTGAAAACGAGAACGGCCACGAGCAGCAGATATAGTGTGATCTTTTTCAGTCGTGCAATGTCTTTAGTCATGTCCGGTTACCTCCTGTAGCATTGACCGGACTATGGCTATTGAGTCGGTAAGACGCATGTGACGCAATACTTTTTCGTCATCTGATCTTTCATACGAGTTGTAACGACACAGAAAATCCATTGCTTCAATCTCTTCCGGCGTGAAGCGCGGCTGTTCGAATTCTTCTTTTCCGCACGGTCCCATGATGCAGGGTTCGGAAACTTCTCCGTCCGATGTTACTTTGCAGATTCCGGTATCACTAAGATATTTACATTTGCTCATGTGGTTTTCTCCTTTACGCTGTAATGCATTGTTTCAGTTTTGATTAGCATCTCTCCACCCTTCAAGCGCGTCCTCCATATTCCCAAACAAAAATCCATCCTTGGGAAGCACCTTACATTTGCAGAACACCGCAAACCATGTTTGCCCGTTAAGAGTGTTCTCGTGCGGCTCGAATTCGGGCATCTCGTTGCATTTGCGACAACGCATCCCGTTGTCAATAATGATTTCTGCCTCACCGTGTAATACTTCTTGGATCTCTTCGGGCGTGAGTAGCACTGCAACCGCATCAGCTATCTTCGTGAGTGTCATATCTTCCTCGTAACCGTCGTGTACCCGTCCATCGATCCGTCTCTCAAATACGGACGTGTATGGCTTGTTCTTGAATCTACGCTCGAGGATGATTGTTCCTTTGCTGTTCATCAGGTCAGCGTTGCAGTATGGGCAAATACACGTTGGCTTGTGTCCGATGTCGGCTATGACTTTCCATATTTGAGACTTTGCTCTTTCGGATCCCCATGAGTCACAGTAGACAACAGGTCTGATGCAATGATTCGTTTTCATATTTGCCAGACAATACTCTTTTCTTGCCTTGAGCAGTTCCGGACATTCATGTACTGGCTCGTGCCAGGTATAGTCAATCGCCCACAAGTGAGCTTCTTTCCGGAGAGGATCCGCTTCGAGTATCGTCATAATGTCCGGGTAATCGGCTCGTTTCAGTTCCGTTTCTTCTCGGTTGGCTTCTGCAAGCAGTCCAAATAAATCAAGCTGTTCCACTTCTACCCCTCCATTTCAAACAAACTCATCTGCCTTGCCCCTTGCATCTCATATGCAATCTCCACGAGCCGCTTGTGCCTCTCTGCTTTAGGTATGCCGTCTTTGTTTATCAGCAGATCGATAAACTCAAAATCGATATCGTCCACTATGCCGCCTCCACTATCTCCACTACCTGCACCGACTTACCGTCAATCATCGCGTGCCGGATCCGCACCGTATAACCCAACTTGATCAGTTCTGTCGCTATGGCGATCAGTCCGGCTGTTGAGCCGCGTCCGCCTTTCTGGGTGTGTATTAACATGGTTTGCCTCCGAATCTTTTAATGTCGACATCCACATGCGCCCGCTCTTCGTACTTTTTCCGCACTGCCAGCCAGATAACCTGTGTATCGTCCTCATAGGCAATTTTGTTCAGCGCGTCGAGGATGATTTTTGCTATGTTGTCGATATCCGGCTTTTTTGTCGGGAAAATATGTCCGTCCAACATCAATGCTCTTTGCTTTTTTGATACTGATTTCGGGATGTCAAAACAGGCGGTAATAGTTACGATCAGCGGACCCTCGAAAAACTCTTTGCACTGTTGCCGATACGATATCTTCACGAGATTTTCATACAGCGTTGTCGCTTCAGTGTTGAACGTTCCGAACCGTGTAACCCTTGGTCTTGCTTTTCCTGTCGGCGCTCCGTCAATCCAAAATGTGCTCATAGCGTCTGTTCCCTCTCTGGCGACACGTCACCGGCCTTGCAGATTTCACAAAGACTACAACCGCCCTGGTGCTCACAGTATTCGCATTCTTTCATCCAATCCACCTAACCCCTTGTGACCCTGCCGGAACCTCGTTATATTGCCCGCAGGCCTGTTGTTTGAGCCTTATGTCGGTTGCTATGCTGTGACTTAATCTCCATAATTCGCACTTGTAAAAACTTTTACCGTGGTACCCGCATGGCATAAGATGTTCGCAGGTTTTGCACTTCTTTCCTTCTGGTGCGGATCCGTGAAGTTGGATCATGGTTTTGAATTTATTTCTTCCGGATTGTGGAGGCTCTGGCTCGAAGGCGTATCCTTCAATAAATGATTGCTGTTCCATGATTCAACCTCAAAGATCGAACGGAGGTAGTCCTGCTTCATCATCATCAAAAGAAGGGTAATTCCCATTTGTAACAGCAGGAGCCGACTGACTCTCTGATGGCTTCCAGTTGTCGTTTGGCTGCCCTTCCTTTTTGCTGTCTACAAATTCAATTTCGTCCACGACAACTTCAGTGATATAAACTTTCTTCCCTTCCTTGTCGTCATACGACCGGCTCTGAAGATTGCCTGTAACTGCTACACGGGAACCCTTCTGGAAATACTTCCCGAGGAATTCAGCCTGTTGGCGCCATGCTACGCAGCTGATAAAGTCTGCTTGTTTCTCTGCGTCCTTTTTGGTTTTCCTGTCAACGGCGATTGTGAATCCGCAGAAAGCTATTTGAGACTGTGTTGTCTTGACTTCGGGATCCTTAACCAATCTCCCGATCAAAATTGTACGATTCAATCAAATCACCCCTTTTTTATATTGATATTTTCTCGTTGCCACTAAGTCTGTGGGGCAGCCAAGTTTTAATGCTATATCTCTGTTTCTCACCCCGGAGTCAACCAGCCTTTTGAAATAATCCATGTCGATGCCGTATTTGTCCCGTACCGCACTTCCACATCTCCTTCTTATGTCAAACCTGCGCAGCGTTCCATAAATCACCATTGTCGAAACTCCATATTGTCTCGCAAGTCTTGTTCCGTGTTCCCCTGACTTGTAGGAGGAGATTACGTCGAGTTCTTGCTCTACGCTAAGTTTTTTATGGTTTCGGCTAAAGAGTTCACTGTGTCGTACATTTTCGGACTGCGTGCACCACTCAAGATTGTTCGTGTTGTTATTATGTGGATTTTCATCAATGTGATTTACGCAGGGAAGCTTAAGGGGATTTGGAATAAAGGCCGCAGCTACGAGCCTGTGTACTTTGAAATCTTTTCTTTCTCCTGGCTTCATGAGTTTTATCTTTAAGCAACCCGTTGTAGCCTTTGAAAGCTTAAGATACTTAGGCGTATCCAGTATTATTCTGTCTCCGTGCCCATTTCCCCTCGTGAGACTCCGAATTCTGCCCTCGCTTGAAACCTCGTAGTATTCTTCGTACCCTGCTACCGGTTTCCATTTTTCTGTCAAAATTACTTTGTTCATAAATTCATTGCCCTCCGTTTCATTTCCTCGAGCTCTTCCTGTTTCTTTTGGTTCTCAATGCGCTGCTCTTCGGTGTATGTGACACCCTCGAAGTTCTGTTTTGGCTTCTCGGTTTTCTTGCCACTCCGTTGCTTCCGTTCCTTGACCGCGTCGATAACCCATCTCCGAATAGCCAAATAGTGAGACTTTGACTTATACCCCTTTTCGGCAATGTAGTCGGACAAAAAAGTAATTGCTTCCTCTGCCTCTTCCGGAAAGTCGGTCAAAAGGGTTTTGTATTCGTCATCCGACAAACTCACATTATTTTGAGTGCCGTGCGCGTGTTTGACAGCTTGCTGTCGTTTACCGTCTCCGTCTCCGTCTCCGTCTCCGTCTCCGTCTCCGTCTCCGTGCGCACATCCCCCGCATGTGTCAGTCAATTGACGGTCATGTGTCAGATAACTGTAAAAACCATCATCCGGAGCAGGAAACTTACTGCTTTTTGCCCTTGTCCGCTGCTTCCAGTTTGTGATTTCGACAAATTGATCGTTTTCAACCGTGTAGATGATAATTAACCCAAGTTCGAAGAGTCTTTTAAGACACGGCAAGACTTGTTTGCTCGTAATATTTTCTCGATTCGGCCAGCAAGAACGAGCAATTCGTATCGGAGACGCGGAAAATCTTCCAAAATCATCAGCGACGAGCAAAAGTCTCACATATAATTCAAATTCTTGCGGCTTGAGCTGATTTATTTTTTCGCTCGTGAGAAGTTGTGAGTAAAGAATTCTAGTTGGCATCAGCTCACCGCCCTCTTTTGGAGCATCTTCCGGATGTAATCAAGACCCCGCTGACTCACCAAGGTCTTGATACTGATGCGAGTCTCTCCCTTGACAACGAATTTCTGTTCGATGACGCGGAAATAACCACGGTCTATGTACTCCTGATAGGGAACGTTATTGTCCTTAAGAATCTGCTCCCGGCGAAGTACATCAAAAAGCTTATTCTGACCAACGCCCATATCGAGCACTTTGGCAGCGTCACCGATACTGATTGCGTCTCTGGATCCTGCCACGGCGTCGAAGAATTCAGCTTTAGGCTCCAGTGTTTTGATGTATGAATCCTGTGCTGCAAGCTCTGCCTGATGTGCCTTTAAACGGGTTGCAAGCTGGATGATAGTATCAGGATCGGCTAATACCTTTTCGATTGTCTCGGGTGTCATATAGGCGCCGTGCTGACGAATTGAAGGGATAACTTCAGTTGCTACCCAGTCGGTAAACTTCTCGGCCTCTTCCTTACGGCTTGTAAATGCGAGCTTATATAATCCGGCTTCTGATATGCAGGTCACTTGTTGCTTTCCACCAAGGGTGTCGGCAATACCGACTCCCTTCATTTTGTCCGGAAGCCTTGCCACAGCATCCCTGCTGTTCGTGATATCTAATATCCTGCAGACGTCACTAGCCACAAAGCAGGGTTCTCCACCGAGGATTAGTGTTCTGATTTTCGTATCTGAGAATGTGAAAGAAATGATTTCACTCATGGTGTCCTCCTTTCAAAATGGAAACAGATCAAAATTAATATCCATGCCGTCTTCCGCTGCTATCGTCTCAATGCCAGTCTGCTTAAAGACTGCATTAACCATCTGCTTAGCGTTGCTGTTGACGTCGCTCAGATGCACCAGGACGATCTTGAGACAGTGTGTAAGGTCGGTAGCCTTCAAAAACTTAAGGACGTTCTCAAGGCTGAAATGGCTATGAAGCAATCGATCCTTACGGGCGCCGGAGATGTTTCCGGCTTCGATGTTGTGCATCAGGATGTCCGTGCAGTAATTGCACTCGATGATTATGAAATTGAGTCCGGTAAAATTGTATTTGAGGTAGTAGGTGTCCGTGGCATAGATGAGCTTGTTCCCACTAAAATCAGAAAGAAGAAATCCGGTAGGATCCGCCGCATCATGTTGAGTCGAGAACGGTTGAACATACCATGGTCCAACCTTAAACACGTCAAATCTTCCGTCAGAGGTGACGGGCAGCGTACTGCCCGTTCCTCCAATTGCTTCAGATGTTCCCTGAGACATGTAGACAGGTATTCCTGACTTCAATAATTCTCTAACAGCCTTACTATGATCACCGTGTTCGTGGGTGCAGAGAGCTCCGAAAACCTTTGATATGTCAAAATCGAGACCTTTGCAAATTTCAGAAAACCGGATACCAGCATCTAAAAGAAGTGTGTTTCCTGTATTGTCTTGCAACGCATAACAGTTCCCACTTGAACCGGTGCCAAAAACTTTAAGGTTCATGCTGTCCTCCTTTTGTTTTTTGCTTGCTCAAGTCTCGTAGCCCAACGGCAATTATTCGGCTCATAGTTCCCGTTATTGTCGATTCTGTCGATGGTGAGCCCGTCCTGATAACCGTTGGACATCGACCAATCATAGAATTTCTTGAAATCATCTACCCATTCCTGACAGGCGGATATACCACGGCCTCCATAGTTTTTGTAACATTTGACATTAGGGTTTCGGCATCGTGTCAACATTCCAGACCATATCCCGTGAACCCTTGTATCTGTGAGCCTATGAGTTGCGTGAGTGGATGAGTTGATTGACTTCTTTTCACATCCGCAGCTTTTAGTGTGACCATTTGTAATGTTTTCGAGTCGCACGACAGTAAGTTCTCCGCACTTGCACCGGCACACAAACACTCTTTTTCTGAATTTCCCCCAATACTCGGCGTCAGACTCACTAACAATGGTAAGAGAAGAAAATACATCTCCGGGCTTTATGTCGAGTCTTTTCCAAGCCGTTCCTCTCATACTCAAAACCCCGGTTCTTCAAAGCTTGGCTGATATGCCTGAGGATGCGACTGTGGGATTGATGTAGTTTTTCCCTTTGCAGGCTGCTCCACTTCTGCGGTCACTGTGGCCTCAATCAGAGGCACCTGCCCCGTGACATCTTCCGGAGGAGTAATGTCTTTCAATTCCTTATTCGCGTTTGCATCAATCTCGCTCTGGGCCTCCCTGAATGATTCATCCATGCCGTTGTATGATTCGGATACAAAGGAGCTGCCAAAGTCTTTCGGGTACTTCTTCACGGCATTATTGCGCATCTTCCGGATGATCATCTGTTCCCGGGACTGTGGCTCTGTCCATGCCGGACTGATGAATTCCTGCAGAGCCTCATTGTCGAGGATCCCCTCCATCGTCAAGCCCTTGGCGACGGTAAGAAGTTCTTTCTTCTTTGCATCGATCTGCTTCTTCTGCTCGACTGTTGCCTTGTAGCGGCTTTCGGCAACCCCGAAGGTCTCATTCATAAGATTGTTGCTCAGATGTGCCAAGAGATTTGCACGGACATCTTCGCGTTCCTGAATGAGGAACTCTGCAGATCCATCAGAAAGCAGCACCGGGTACACAACGCGGATGATAGGACCGTTACCGCTTTCAACCCACACAGGCGGAGTAACCTCAAAACCGTTATGAGTTGGGAATGTAAAGTCATCCCCTTCGCGGACAAGCCACGGACGCCCGACTTTTTTGACATCAACACCGAACCGGCGAAGCAACGCATCGTTGCCGTCGCCCTCAATGCCCATCTCAAGCTTCTTGACCCAGTTATCCTGGTTACCCACCTTACGGTTTTCTTTACGGATAGAGAAATAAACTTCTCTGGGTGTTGCGGAGGCGTTAAGCTCAAGAGCGGCCGTTGTTTTGAGAATTCCGGTCAAAGAGGTCTGATCAAAGTCCGGATCACTGAATTTCCCACCGGTCTTATCGAGTACGCTCTGTATGGCATAAATAGCATTCATCGCGCAGGTCTTCTGATACTCTGACATGCGCATACCATGGCTCAAAAACTGATCGTCGATCATCTTAAGATATGTGTCCTGTGCCTTGACAAGTCCGGTCTTGAAATCGGGCTGCGTTGCTTGTACTACCGGCGTAGTTGCCGGGGTGTTATTTGGTTTAGTTGACATTAATCTACCTCCTGCTTACTTGACTGACTTACCAATACCTGTAGATCTGCATCTCGGCTCACTAGCAGGCTGATAACCTGACTGGGAAGCGGAAGAAGATCGTTGATTGATTCAAGGTGATCAACAAAAACCGGAACATATAATCCCTTGTATCTGCTGATCGTGCGGATGATATCCATACCGGCGTTGATCTGCCCGGCTGTGTTGGCCTTTGAAAATGTCGTGTTGTTGACAACCGCCTCGCATGTCTCGGAAAGACCGCCATTGACCTGTTCGGCAAAGAGTTTGAAACCGACCTTCGTAAACATGCCGTTGATCTTGCCCTCGAGTTTTTCGGTCCGGGCGCGCACGAATCTCTCGCACTGAAAGATGTCACCCTCAAGTGCGGTTTTTGTTGTACCCTTTGCCTTGAGATCGATCTCAAGATCAGCAATGCGCTGCTGTGCCTTGACCGTCATTTCTCTGGCAAAAAGTATCGTCTTGCAACGGTCAATCTCGGATTGGATGGTCTTCTTGCTCAGAGCGAGTTCTTCGGAGCGATCTTCAGACGTGGCAGACAGCTTAATGTTGAGATCAAGGATCTGTTGATCGATTATCTGTACACGTAGATCCTGTTCGGCCTGTGCCGGCAGCATGACGGGCGTTTCAAGGGTTTCCTTTTGAAGCAGTTCGATTTGTGCGGATACGGCGGCGTCATGTTCGTCTGCCTGGCGTAAAAGAGCGGTATCTGAGTCGATTTGTGATTGCAGTGTCTGGATTTCAATAGCGTTGTTTTTACCTTCGCGATTGAGAGCCTCGAGGCTTTTCTGCAGAGCAAGGATGTCTTCGGCTTTTCTCTGTTCAAAACCCGCGCGGCAATCTTCGATTTTCCCGTTAACCCACTCGTCTGAAAGTTTTTGCCCACAAGTAGGGCAAACCTCTTCCCCGGCGCCGGTTCCAACGACAAACTCTTCAGAAGAAAGATCACGCACTTGAGTTTGGATATCAGAAAAGGCAGTGCGCAGCTTTTGATTATCCGCATTAAGCTTCTCAATTCGCTTTCCAGATGCATCAATTCCGTACTGCAGAGATTCCTTGTTCGATCCGGACTGTCTCTTCTCTGCGACAAGTAGCTGAAGCTTTTCGGATTTGGCGGTACGACTCGCATTGCCCTCCTTGAGTACCAGGTCGATCATGGCATCCTTTTCTCTGGTGAGGCGGAACACCTTGTCGTGCATCTCCATTAGCGGCTTCATGGCGTCTTTGACTGACATCTCCTCCGCGTTCAATGTTTCCATTGCGGATTCAGCGGCCTTAAGGTCTTTCTCTGTCTGGCAATAATCAGCAGCTTGCGGGATTGATCGCTTCTGCTCGTCGATTCTGGCCGGAATACTGTCGATCTCGTTATTAATGAGACGGATCTTCTCCTGTGTCATTTTTTTGAAATCAGAGAAATTTTTGTCGCCCATCTTGACCAGTAAAGATTCGAGAGCTCTGTCGCCTCTGGCAACATCTTCCTCGGATATTCCACCGGAGATTTCGACCAGCATACTCAGGCGATCCTGCCACTTCATCTGTTCCGAGAAGTACAAAGGATCACTGATAATCTTAAAGAGGTCTGCCGGAATGAGTGCGTTGATATATGCTGAATAATCTTTGAGCTGTGTCGGTACATCGTCGATCCAATAGTTCGACACATTGCCGGAAAAGGTCTGTGTTTCTTCCCCGCGTTTCTTGACCCAATTTTCAGTAAGGGTCTTGCGGAGAGTGACTGTTTTTCCGTCGACCGAGATAGTGGCAACGACCTCGTGAACGAGATTATGTACAAAATCTGTGCCTTTGGTTGTCTTGGAAGCATCTGCGCCCTTGGATCCGCGGCTGTCCATGTCAAATAGTAACCAGAGCCATGCGTCAAAGAGAGAGGTCTTGCCGGATCCGTTCGAGCCGGATATAACAGCATCGTGACCGTTGGCGTTCAGCTCAAAGTGCTGAACGCCCTTGAAATTATTGAGTATCAGAGAAAGCAGTTCAATTCTCATCGCGGTTTCCTCCAAAAACGTCTACCATCATTTTCTTGGCAAACTCTATGGCTTCCGGTACAAGAATCTCCTGGCATTTACGAGCGGCTCGCATGCGACAAGGCTGACAATCCTTGAGTGCTTCTGTAACCGCCGTAGCAGACCCGGACAATACCGATATAAAATCCTCGTGTCCGCCATTGCCAATAACCTCGGAATCAACGTTGATTCCGCATTTTTCTTCCGAAACTCTAGCCATGGAAAAGAGCAAGAGGTCGCCCTCGAAAATCTGGTTGTTGTTGGGATTGTCGGAATCATGAATAGAAATTGTGATCATTTTGATTTTCCCTCCATCTTGTGATAATCTTGTGGTGTAGTTAGTTTGGCTTAGGCCGTTGGTGTTAGTGCATCAGCGGTCTTTTCTTTTGCTTTGTTGAGATGCTCAACTGTTGCTTCGACCTCCTCTCGATTCTCTTTATAGCCTCCGAAATACTCACGATTTCCGCTGTGGTCGACTTTGGATGTGTCAATTATTCTGACCGCGGCATACATGCGCACATCTCCTATCATCTGACTTGTTACTTTCCATTCGCCACTCATTTCAAATACTTCCTTTCAAAATCCGTGAAACATCGGACTAAAGTCGTTCTCCGGCTTGATCGGCGTACCGATCGAGGCGCCGCGAGTCTGTGTAATGGCCAGCCTGTTCTCATAGGCTTTGTGACGCTTGTTCGTCAGGATTATGGTTATGATCTGGCGGATGATACTCATGCTGATTCTCCTTCTTCCCGTTCAGGGAAGTACCGACTCATTTGCTCGATAGGTTCATGGATATAGGCCAGAGCCAGTTTCTTGTCACGGAATGTAAATTCCGCTTTCCCGTTTAGTCGTTGGGATATGTATGTCCTGCCTTTGTTGATCGCTTCTCCCAGTTCATCCTCTGATTCGAATGCCCTGCAGAGTTTGGGGAAGAGTTCCATCTTGCGACAATCTCTCATGTTATTTTTCTCCTTTCTATATTTCATTCATGTATTGCTTTGAGTGTTATAATCTCCTCATAGAGAGGAGGTGATATTTTGAGAAGATACGGGCATCCCTATGATGGGAAAAGATATCTGTTAAACAAGAACTCCAACGAACTTCACGATCTGGACAATGAACACGTAAACTGTCAGATAAGCGAAATTAAGAAAGAGCACATTAAGACGTTTGATGCAGAGACAGAGGGGATAATTTACCAGACGATGCTGCTGGATGGACCGAACGGATGTGATTGTTGTAACAAGTAAGGTTACTCAGGCTGAAATGGGTCGTACTTCATACCAACACCCTCGGCAACTTCGTCGAGATATTGCCCGTAGTAGTTGATACCTGCTGTGGGCATTTTTCTATCCTGCACCCGGTTGAGCAGGACGGCTCTCGCTTCCGCCTGGAAGCGGATCGCATCATATGCGGCAAACGCTTTATCTGCTGGGACTCCGTATTGCGTCAGGAGCCTTTTAATGTCACTGACAATAACTTTATCTATGAGGTCTCGTTCTATACCGAATTTCATATTCTTTCCTCCCTTCTGTCCCGGTATCGGGACGGCATTTTAGTTAGGCTGATTTGTTTTTTATGCTTCGTGATATACTCTCCTTATTAATGCGAAAGGAGATACTGCTCATGAAAGATGCGATTCAGCGTTATCTGCCAAACTCTCAGGAATTGCCTTATATCGTCTTACAGTGGATGAAAGGCAATTACGATGCTTCGAAAATGACAGCGACGGAGTATTGTCAGAAATATGAAGAAGCCATGTCTCAGATCCGTGATAGCTTTCCACCAAGCAGAGTCATTTAAACGCGGTTACTGAAAATCGAGGATGCAACGCTTGCCATAGCTACCAACTCTGCGGGTGTTGCGTTTTCCTTTTTTGCGATTCTGTTCACAAAATCGACAAGGGCATTTGTAATGTTTAATTTTTCTTCCGATATTTCTTTTGGCATGGTCTTTCTCCTTCCTGCCCTCTTCAGGGCGTCTTTCTATCTAGTGCAACAACCAGCTCGTCACGTAAGTGAGCAAGCTGATCGAGCCATTTAATGACTTCTACAGCATCCGGTACATCCTCGCCTGAAAGGACACCATCTTTTGCTGCTTCGATAAGGTTCTTTGCATATTCCTCTGATTTGGACAAGAGGCTCACAGTATTAAGGGCGATCCCCTCTATGCACATGTTCTGTACCGGCTGCACGCCGCGAGCCTTGCCAAGAGGGCAGTCAGTCGAACAGTAATGCGTGATAAGCTCCGGCGCGTTGTAGAGTTCAGCCATTGAAAGGACTGTGTTACTGTCCGGAGTAGAAACTCCCGTCTCAATTTCCCAGAGCGTTCTTCGACCAATGAACAACAGATCAAAGGTCGTATCCATACTGGAAAACAATGAATTGTATGCCGATGCACGTATTCGTGCGTTTCTGTACACATTAATATGTGTGTTCTTGCTTGTGATGCTCACATTTATTCCTCCATTTTTACGTACAATATGCGTATATCCACACCGGATATTCGCGGACCTTGAAAATTTAATAAGGGGATTAAGCAGATTGGTCTTTGCCCAAAAGGGCAGTCAGCGCGGACTCTGTGATCCGGTAAAATCCGTTCGGCAGCTTAATACCGGCGATTTTGCCGGTTCGCAGCCACGATCTGACAGTTGCGTCCTCGACTTTCAAATGCTCGGCAACCTCGCCAGTTGTATATAATTTTTCAGACATACTTCTCACCTCCCTTCATTGCGTATTTGCGCATATTTTGGTATGCTTCTGTGTATATGTGTGTTTACATGTAAACGAGTATTGAATGTATAAGTGGGGGTGATTTTGAAATGTTTAGTCCATACAAAGCATTACTCCAGCGTATGGGGCAACCATATTCAATAGAAAGAGGCGGAATTGCAATTCAGGAATGTAGGGGCCTTCAAAACCGAGAAACGACTACAAAACGAAGATATGTTGGTTTTCCGGTGGAAACAGATATTAAGCCAAATGATTGGATTATTAACTCAACTGGAGAACGATTAATCATCGAAGATACGCATGTAACATACTTCCAGTCCGAACCTTCCGAATTACAAGCTTTTTACTTAACAGAAGTTGAACACAATAATCAAAAGTCTCAATACTCCACTTTTCATATCGAAAATGCTTATGGATCTGTGATTGGGAACCAATCTCACTTCTCTTTGAATTACAGCGCCTCGATCCAACAAATGAACGATCAAATTGAAAAATCCGACTCACCGGATAAAGATGATCTTAAAAAAATAACCGCACTTCTTGAAATGGTAGTAAATAATCAGGTTCCCGTTTCTAAAGGTCTCTTTTCAAAATTCTCTGCTGTAATGGAGCGAAACTCTTGGATATCGAGTGCGATAGCATCAACACTTATGGGTTGGATGACAACTCAATTGCATTGACCGAAGATTGAAATTTTATTCTGATTTCGATTTCTCCTGAAGATGCAATAAGCTTGAAGCCCAAAACATTGGGAATCTCTTGACCGTTTATCTCCAGAAGACTTTTTTCATCAAGAGTTGAATATCTTATATCCATGGTCCATCTCCTTTCTGTCATTACTGGGTCCTGAGTTGTCAAGGTGCGAGTTGAATTGAAAGGGGGTTCGTATGAAACTTGATCCTGATTGTGTTCGTGACGTACTTATTGAAATTGAAGTAAAGAGCAAAGTTGGCGATATACTGATGTTTCCGAGTGATTCTGAATTGTTGCCAAAGTATGGAAGGGATAAACTGGAATATCATCTTCGTCAATGCGTATGGAATGGGTTCGTTAAAATATACGATGATGGCATTCAGGCAAATGGTGATTATCAAGTGAAGGACTTAGCGCCGCCGGCTCATGCATTTTTAGCCAACATTCGATCTGATACGATTTGGAAGAAAACGAAAGAGGCGGCGAATAAAGTTGGGTCGATGTCTCTTGATGTTCTTATCAGAATCGCCGCACAGATAGTTGTCGGATTGATCAAGGGTAATGCCTGAATTAATCGTGAGCCTTATGATTAATGTTGCAAAATGATCTTCAACGTTGGTGATCTCATATTTTGTGACATGCTCGAGTTCAATATCGCCAACAAAGAAATGTCCGTCCTTTATGGTTAGTTGTTTTGGTTGTGACATGGTCTTTCTCCTTTCTGGTTCGGTTGGGTCTGGTTGTGTCGCAACCACTTATGTATGTAAATACACTCTATCACCCTTGTTTGTATGTGTCAACACAGTTCTGTGTATATTTTGGAGGGTTTTATGGACAGTTTTGATGAACGCCTAAGAAAGCTGCGAGCAGAAAAAAGACTAAAGCAGCTGGATGTTGCAAAAGCGGTTGGAATTAGCATTGGAGCTTACCAACGATATGAGTATGGAGAGCTAAAACCAAAGCAAGGAAACGAAAAAGCAATCGCTGATTTCTTCAACGTCTCCGTCGAATACCTCCGCGGTGAGACCGACGACCGCGGTGACGGCTTTGAAATCCACGCACATAGAGACCCTACCGTTACTGGCATGGATCTGGATCAGGCGCTGGGGTTAGTTACTCAGCTGGAAAAGTTGTCAAAGCTCCATGATGATGGTAAGCTGACAGACGAAGAATATTCCATATTGAAGAGTAAAATTATTAGAGGGTAAATTTATGATTAAGTGCCCCGTATGCCAGACCGAAAATACAGACGATACAAGGTTTTGCAAGGGTTGCGGCATCAAAATATCGGCTGCTTTAGAAGCAGCTCGCCGGGTCAAACTTAACCCTATTCAGTGCCCTGCTTGCAATTCTGAAAATTCATCAGATACTGTTTTTTGTAAGAAGTGTGGTTTACAGATAGCAGAAAATATTGAATACAATCCGAGTCACGCGATTGCATTGATCAGATGCCCGAAGTGCGGGAATACAAACCCATCTGGCACAAGGTATTGTGGGGTATGCAGCCAGCCGTTGACTCAAGAAGCGGCTGATCAACTACAAAGAAACCAAGTTCCTGCTCGAGCAGTACCAGCGTATAGAAGAACTCATCCCGCTGTTGTACTGTTGACAATAATTCTTGTAATAATTGCGCTTGCTATTTGGTTACCTACGGTTAGATGTTCAATTCCTTTTACCGTCACAGTTACACCATCTGCCGTGACAAGTGGGAACAATTAATCCGGCTAAAAGTTTTGAGATCACAAACTAGACTGTATTCTATCGACCCACATCCTCTCCAATGAAGAACAAGCAAAGTTGAAGCAAAGAAACATGGGGTGACGATATGTTTTCTTTCTGGAAAAGAAAAAGTCCAGAAGCAAGGATGATTGAAGGAGCTACCAACTTTCTTAAACAAGGAAAGTATGATCACGCATATCGTTTGGTTGCGCTCTGTTGGATAAAAAGCAAGAATCACTCACTCTATGATTGGAAAAGTGCCTATAAAAACGGTATACCGGAAAAATATATTAAGGCATCTGTTGAATTTATTAGTTCTTCGGCTGAAACAATTTTCTTAGATCCTGCAATAAGGCAACAGATCCCAGATATTGACATCTTCTGTCTCGTATCTTTGTATTCAGGAATCAGCCCTAGTGTATTTTGTCAGTTGCTTCATGAGAAATTTCCACAAACAATCACACTCTCACTAACAAAATCAGTAGAGGCGTATTTAATAGAAGCGTGGAGCTATTACTCCAAACTCGTAAAAACAGACAAAGCGTTGGAGGGTAAACCAGACAAAAAGGAATCCTCGGCGCATGACAAGGATAATGGTCACGATCTCGTGGCAAGCAATTCTTCACATGAAATCCGAGAAGGAATCAATATTCAAGATGTATTTATTAGCGCAGAAATTTTTCGATTGTTATGGTTTTCCGACGGGAAATATAAAAATTATTTTCCAAAAAAGACAAACGAGGAAGTCAATATTGGCGCGTTTTCAGTCACCTATACATACCTATCGAGTACTGAACCAAGTGCAATATCAATGAATTCTATCATCACAAAATGCAATATCCAAACTATTCCGATTCCTTCGTACTATCCTTCATATGAGGGGCTTACTTCACAGCAACGCTGGGTCTATTTGAATTTTTTACACAATCCGTTTACACCTACTGATATCGGGTACATTTTCATTTTTTATTACGGTTTAGAACGACATCTTCTGGAAGGTAACTTTGATGAAGCTTTTAATTTTATACTGCGACTTAGGGATGTACACCCAAATAAATCGTTTCAGCAGTATTCGGCCAACGCTTTAGTTATGTCTGCAATTTTGAATAATCGTCCAGATAAATTAACAGAATTTTTGCTTTCAATGGATAAAGAATATGAGATGACAATGAGTTTTAACACTCTTTTAATGGTTAAAGCATTCTCCGGTCAAGGAATAACAGCCGAGGAACTTGTAAAATTTCACAATAATTTTGATTTTACTAACAACAGATATATTCGACAATTCCCCGAACTTTTCATTGAACAGTTAAGAAAAGAAATTCTGATTTCATATGATAGAAACTCAATACCAATGGATTTCAACGTGCATGAAATGCCTCGGACACGACTTAGTGTGTATGCGAATTATTCTTTTGGAAATAGCTTGGTTTCGGTACCAGATTTCACAAGTCTTCATCAATTAAAGCGCAACGCATTTCAAGCATTAAACATGGCTCACGAAAAGCTAAAAGTTGAACTCAGAGAAAAAAGAAAAGATATTGGTTCTGAAACTTAACATACTTTTTTCTTTAAAGTACCACAACAAGGACAGCATCCCCTAACTGACGTTGGAGGGTGCTTTTTTGTATTGCTTTACACATGAAAGCGTATATAATCGAACTTACGTTCTGTTTATTAAGGTTCTGAATCGCATGACGCAGGAGGATTAATATGACACCATCTGAAATACTTGAGCAGGAAATGACAGATGTTGGAATGCAAGTAGTCGATAGAGCCGTAGGCGGCTACAAGGGGCTTCTTGTTCGCAAGGATGGTCTCTCTTATGTCTTTGTCGATCCGAAGGCCACAAGGCGAGACAGAGCCACCATCCTGGCAGAAGAGTTCGGGCACTACAAGACAAGTGTCGGTGATACGGTCCGCGGATCAGATGACATCAGGATCCGACGAGCTGAAGAACGAGCCATGCGTGCTGCAGTCGATATGCTGGTCTGTCCGGAAGATGTTATCCAGGCAATTAAATCAGGTATCCGGAACTGGTACGAACTTTCAGAGGAGTTGGATCTACCTGAAAGTTTCTTACAGAAAGCAGTTGAGGTCTGGAAGAAGCAGTACGGCCCTGTGTATTGCACAAATGAAAACGGGGATGTGTTGTGGATGGAGCCGCTTTCCCTTCATGTCTTTGATCCAGAACTCTAAAACATAAGGAGGAAAAATCATATGGCTAATGCAATTTGGAACGAAAAGGAAAAGCGCTGGGAGTTACGAGTCACAAAAGACGGAAAGACTAAAAAATTTACATCAGTAAAATCTGGCCGCCCCGGGAAGCTCGAAGTCAACCGAAAACGGAATAACTGGGAGAGTGGTGAATTTGATCATGAAAATGCAAGACTGGATAAATGTTGGCAGCTGTTTTTAGACATGATTATCGATCGGAGAGGAAAAGAAAGCGAGACATACGTGCAAAATGAAATGTATGGCCGCCTGCATATCCTTCCTATGCTCGGGAAGCATAAAGCCAATTCCATTACCCTAGATGAGTGGCAGCGCGTTATATCGACTGCCAGGCCGAAGGGCAAAAAGCGTAAAGACAACACGGTATATTATCAAACAAAAGAACTCTCAAAAAAATCGCTCATGAACCTCAAAGGTGCTATTCTTCTCTTCTGCAAATTCGCCAAAGCAAGACACATGATTGAAGAAATACCGGATGAATTATATATTCCAGATAATGCCCCGACAATCGGAAAAGAAATCCTGCAGCCTGATCAGGTCAAGCGATTCCTTGAGCCAAGCGAAGAATGGTATATCAACTGCTTACGCTTTGAGGTTTTTACAGGCTTGCGTCCTGGTGAAGTACTCGGTCTCAAGAAGGAAGATTATATAGATGGTGTCATTACGATACGCCGGTCCCGGAATAATCGAAATAGGGAGACCACAGGAAAGAATAAAAATGCACGTAGGACAATGGTTCTGCAGAAACTGGCCAGAATAGAAATAGAACAGCAGCTGGCAAAATCCAAAGACCTCGAATCAGAATGGATCTTCTGTAATCGTTTCGGCGGTCCTGGCACCCAGCACGGGGCTTATATGGGATGGCGGAGAATAGCAAAAGAAAGATCACTCTCCGGATCTCCGTATGGGCTGCGTCACACCTTCATCTCATTGTCCAAACGCAGCCTGTCAAAACAGGATATACAGGATTATGTAGGACACTCGTCCAGCATGGATACTTTCGGGGTCTATGGGCACGAAGTTGACGGCGAAATGCAGGAGACTGCGAGGATTCTTGACATCACATTTAAGCGACATTTGACACAGAAAAAACAATAATTTATTAAATCTTGTCCCGTCCGTTGTACCTCGGAAAAAAGAAAAACCCCCGGAGCCTACAGGCTCTAGGGGCATTTTGGAGCGGAATACGAGATTCGGACTCGCGACTTTCACCTTGGCAAGGTGACACTCTACCACTGAGTTAATTCCGCACGCACGATGTATTATATCGACCGGAGTGCTTATTGTCAACGGGAAATTTGCATTTTTGTTTGTCGGAGCGTTGCATCTCAAGTGTGCTCTTCTGCTCTTCTTAACATAGAATGGCAATTACTTTCTCCCGCCAGGATGACACGAGGGTCGTTCAAAAATTCCGCAAATTCATTGATCATCTCGTGTCCATGATTTTCATCAATTAGATACGGTGCCCAGAATTGTGTTTTACTGAAATTCGACCATGTCAGGAAATAGGCAATTTCACATGCAAGCGGGTCTCCGGTTATTGCATTGAGGCATTCAAGAAACCAATCCGGACGGGGATTGCCGGCGGGGCTCAACCCTTCATACTCGCAGCCGTCGGCAGCTGTGTCGAGCATGCGAAGTCCTGCTTCCGTTACAGCCGCAACTTTATGATGGTCGCGTGCGACTGCACAGACCTGCCGGCAGGTCTGTGTCAATGTATCCATCCAATTGTCCAAAGCGGACGGACGGTCATGGTACATGTCGAATCCGATAATATCGATAAAGTCGTCACCGGGGTACCGCGACAGATATTCTGCTTCATCTGCAAACGGACCATTGGGTGAATAGGCATAGAGAAAGTTGTGGATTCCTTTTTCTTTCTGAAGATAAAGAATGGTGTATCGGAACAGGTCTTTATACTCATATGCTGTACAATGAACCGCACCCCACCAGAACCAGCTCCCGTTGTTTTCATGAAAAGGCCTGAAAATCACCGGTATATTCTCACCACTGTCGTCCGTGACGGCCTGGGCATATTCTGCAATGATGTCCAGATAGCGCAGGAAATCCGCGTGGTATCTACCGCCCGGCATGATCTCCGTGACTATTTCCGGCTCAACGCTGTTCGGTGAGTATCCGGCAAATTCCGTGTCGCACAGTGCAAAATTGGGAGCATGCATGGATAGTGTTACCATCACATTCTCGCGATGAAGCTGTTTGGTTACTGCAACAGCCTGACTGAATGTTCCTTCATAGCCGGTAAATGAGAGGGTATCGATACCGACCACAGCAGGATGTGTCCCGGAAATACGCTTGATGTCTGAGTCAGTGCCATCGAAACGGCCAATGGAAATGCCGATGTGACCTGCGTTCTGCTGACCGAACATTACTGCCTTACTTTTTGACATATCATAGAGGGATCGCATGAGTTCCCTGGTGCTTTCCGCTGCATCGGGATCCGCCGGTACAAGCGAGTATTTCACGCAGGCACAGGTGTCCGGATCAGCCAGCGGCTGCTTGCCGGAAGGAAAGACCGTTCGTATTGTGCCGTTTTCGGCTTGGTTTTCACAACTGCTCATATGCATCCTTTCATATAGATGATAATACGATTATCGGTCATAGCCCGCATCAGTATATGGCTGCCGCACATTATCACTATTTCTTTTTGCTGAAATCGCGGAATGGATCCTGAATGTCGGAAATATCTCCGCCTAGCCGCTTAATAGCTGATACCGTCTCGTAGAAGAACTGTCTGTCGATCTCCCTGACATGACGGTCAAGATAACTTTTAAGGAGAGGAACCGCACGTCCGTCGCCGTAATCTCCGAGGCAGATAGCAGCAATGACCTTATGTTCCATGTTCCGGAAAGCCTTTTTGAGGCATTGAAAAATCTCTTCATCCGGTTCCGCGCGGCCGATCTCAGTCAGATAAATCACCAGATATTCAAAGGGTCCTTTGAGTCCTGCACCGGCTGCACCCTCTATTCTTGCTGAAAGCTCCGGCACTATTTTCTCCGCAAAAGGCACGACAAATGCTTTGATGCCGTCGGCAACATATTCATCAGGTTCGGACAGTGCACAGAAACGATTCAGCACCGGTTCGATTGCCGGTTCATATGTCCACTGCCCAAGCACGCGCAGAGCCGCCAGGCCGACCGCCAGTTTATTCCGGAAAGCATCATCATCCTCACCCTCCGCAGGCGTCCAATCGTGAGCCAGTGCCATTTCCACGAGTCTGTCGGAAGAAGCCTCTCCAAAAGCGCCGACTCGCAGCATAAGTATATCCGGCAGATCTCCGTCGAGCATTTCTGCGGCAATAGTGAAAACCGTCATCACGTCTTCGATTTTGAGAAGCGAATCAAAAAAACCCTCCGGCGTTCCTTCCGATAAGCCATCCAATTCTGCAGCAAACCATGGCTGCAGGCTGTTGACCACGCTATTCTGCAGGTACTCCTGAAATTCGGAAGAAGCAAGTGTCGTTTCATTTGACACCCCCTCAAGCAATTCATTATATACCTCACCCAAAACGCGGTTGTATTCGCCAAAAAGCAGAACGGCCTGTTGTCTGATTTGATTTTCCATGTGATTTTCCCCCTGTACGGCATGTGTCAAATACGCTGTCTTTCAACTGGATAAAGGCTTGTGTTTTAATAAAAAGGGACCCGAGGTCCTCGAAAGAACTTCGGGTCCCCACTAGTGGAGGCGCCACCCAGAATTGAACTGGGGATAAAGGTTTTGCAGACCTCTGCCTTACCGCTTGGCTATGGCGCCGCAGTAAGAATCAACGGACAAAATGATACCATTAAAGGTAGCGCTGCGTCAACAGAAATTTTGACAATTGCTCAAAAGTCCCGTCCGGAGGCCCCTGCTATCCGTTTTCTGTCTTATTGTCGACGGTCTCCGGTTTTTCTTCCGGGGGATTGCTGTTTGCAGTCACAACTTCTTCAAGGGGCTTAATCGCAAGCATAGAATCGAGGAGATCAATATTCATGCCCGTAATCTGACGGAATTTGACCTTTGCACGATCCATTGTCTCCTGCATCTGGCGAATCTCATTGGGGCGCTTCACCTTGAGTGTTGTCGTCTTAATGAGATCCTGAAAGCTGTATACATAATTGCGGATGCCCTTGAAACCTGGCATCTGCAGGTTGATCTCCTTCACGACACCGTCAAGGCGGTTAACAAGCTCGTCCTCCGTAATTCCTTCCTTGCTGAGAATCTGCGGATCCAGAACAAACTTTGCGCTGATTGTAACATCACCGTCCTGTTCATTATCACCGAATACCATTGATTCTTTAATAAACGGATAGCGCATGATAAGCTGTTCGATTTCTTCCGGAAAAACTTTCTTGCCGCTTTTTAAGACGATCATGGATTTGAGACGTCCCGTTATAAGAATACACCCAGTTTTCGAATCAATTCGTCCGACATCTCCCGAGCGGAACCAGCCGTCTTTATCGATAGCAGCTGCCGTAGCCTCCGGATCTTCGTAATAACCGGCCATAACAACCGGCCCCTTGATCAGAATTTCGCCTTCATTGCCGTCCACATCATTATCAATTGCAATAGTGATGTCACCAAGCGGCAGACCCACTGTTCCTGGTACAAACACCTTGTAATTGCAGCCGGCCACCACAGGAGCTGTCTCCGTAAGGCCGTATCCCTGCAGAATATGTACACCGATGTCGTCGAAAAACGAGATGATTTTCGGGTCAATGGGCGCAGCACCGCATATGCCGAGCTTGAATGACCCGCCGAAAGCCTTGTGAATCTGTTTAAAAACAATACGTCGCAGATCTATCTTAACCTTGCGCAGCAAACGGGTGATCCGTATCATTTTTTTTACAAGTGCAAGCTTATTTTGCTTGGTCAGATTATCCATCACTTTTTTGTAAAAACTCTCAAAAAGCGTGGGAACCCCGATAATCATGTTGATTTCATATTCTTCCATGTTTTTCTGAATATAGCGAAGCCCGTCGCAGATGCAGACGCAGCCGCCCATATAGAGGCCATAGAACAGGCCGCATGTATTCTCAAATGTGTGGTGAAGCGGCAAAATGGAAAGCATACGGGTGCCGACCTTGAATTTCTCCACCTTGGCCAACGCAATAATATCTGCCGTGATATTGCGGTTGCGCAGAAGAACGCCCTTTGACTGACTGGACGTACCTGAGGTGAAAAGCAGGGAAGCTATCTGTTCCGGATCAATCATACGTTCATTAAAGGACGTATCCCCGCTTTGCATATTTTTACGCCCGACACTTAAAAGCTCGTCAAATGCATAATATTCTGCATTATCAAAATATTCACCCAGAGTTTTTTCTGATGTCTTGGGCGGCTTCATACAGATAAATGTCGTTATCTCCGGCATATTCGCATGCGCTTTTTTCATGGTATCCAAAAACGAACCGTCAAAAATAACCGCCGACACATGCCCTCTCTCGAGAAGTGACAAAAGCTCTTCAGAAGGAAGGAGCCGGTCCAGCGGCACGGAAATCCCGATACCGTTTACGATTGCAAGATCTGCAACACACCAACGGTAACTGTTCTCACCGACAACTGCTATATTTTTATCTGCCAGGCCAAGTGACAGCAGCGCCGTACCGCAGGCATCGACATCAGCACCAACCTCCCGATAGGTTCTTTTAATGATCTCCCCTTTGGGATCTTCACGAAATCGAAATGCCGGCAGATTACCATAAAGGCTCACACTTTGCTGGAACATCTCCTTCAGGTTAGAAAACGGACGAACCGAAAAGAATGGTTTACTCTCCAAAACCTGCATATGTGCGGCCTCCTTAGTTCACTAAAAAGCTCAAACGAGCACATTCAATATTTTACGCTTATATTATATGTCAGAACAACCCTTCTTTTCCACACAAATCAGCATTCGTTGCTCTCATCCATTCTCCCGCTTTGTATTCACTGATGTTTATTCATCACCAAATAGTTTCTGAGGCAGGTTCTCCATGAGTTCCGGAAAATTTTCGTATTTTTGGAGCGTGAGGAGAACCATACGGTCAGGGCACGCAAAAATGATCGGAATATCTGTCTCTCCAAGTCCCGGATGTACCGGGAACGCAAGTTTTTCTTCAGTAACGGAAAATTTTGCGGCAATACCGGGCTTGTTTCCACGCGCATCAAGACGGACCCATCGTCCGATCGATGCAAAATACATAGCATTCAATCCATGCAGTATCAGCTCGCTCTGCTGCGTACCGTCCAGCCGCAGATACTGATAACACATACCGGCCGGGATTCCGTTGGTGCGAAGAAGTGCTGCCAGCAAGTGTGACTTGGCATAGCAAAGTCCGTGCTTCTTTTCAAGCACAGCGGAAGCCTTCCAGGTTATGAGAGCATTTTGTATATCACATGAGTGAGAAATGCGGTCCCTGACATATTCATATGTGGTTCGCGCAAGCTGCATTTCAGGATCCGGCAGGGCCTTTTCGGGGTCTTCCTCGAGTTCCCGCATCATTTTATCCATCAGGAACTGCGCTGTGAATTGAATCTTCGGGTTTTTTTGGTCAATGGCCTCTGAATCCTGAAGATATCTGTCAAAAGAATTGTGCCTCATCAGAAGGTCCATGCCATACTCCCTGTCCTAATTAATGTGATTGAGCTGATAATTTTGCGATTGTTTTTTTGGCAAAAGTCACTGCTTCTTCGATTTCCTTCTTATCGGGATGACCCAGACCGAAACAAAAAAAGTTTCCCTGACACATGAATTCATCCACAACTTTGACGTCATTTTCTTTAAGCTGTTTTCGTACATCTTCCTGATATATCTTTTTCGAGACACAGGACGTTATGAGTGCAACCTTTTTAACTTTACCCGGATTAAGCATGTTGACAAAATACATCATTTCCGGCAGGCTTTTCTTGTCATAAATATCGCCTACCAGAAACAGCAGGTCAACGTTCTCATAGCTCGGATGCTGTGCAGCATTTTTCGCTTCGATTTTCAGCGCTGCTGCGATACTTTCAGCGATCATTTTTGAGTGGTTCGTCTTTGTTGCATATACCAATCCGATTTCCATATATACCTCCTTGTCAACATGTTCTCCGCCGCCGAAATGGGCTTATATGGCTGCGGAAAACCTGTCCATTAATATTATATCGGTTTTGACGAAAAAAGAGCAGGTAAATCCAAGATGTTTTCCCAAACGCGTGCAGGCAGCCACCCGATCAACTTGTTCTTTTCGCGGGAATCAGTAAAACGGAGGCATCCGATTGCCGTGCCACATTATGACTTACACTTCCCAAAAACAAATCCGATACATAACCACGCCCCTGGCTTCCCATAACGGTCAGCTGGACCTGACGGTCCCGCACGGCATTTATAATCTCCCTTGACGGGTTCCCATAAGCCAGTACAATATCAACATCAACTTCCCCCAGACTTTGGAGGGTTTCCTTCATAGCGGCGAGTCTTGATTCATCAATTTCGTTGAACTCTGTAAGACTGCTTATCAGGTGCGGGTCAATATGGGCCTGATCCTGAACATGCATCAAAGTAATTTTGCTGGTGCCGGCGGATGCCAGTTCTTTGACAACCTGGAACGCCTGATCCGCAGTTTCAGAAAAATCAGTTGGAAACAATACGTGCTGGTTATACCGACATCTGGCAGCCTGATAATATGACATTCCTTCAACTTTATTTTCTTCCAGGCGCACTAAGAAAATGGGCAGGCGGCAGCGATGTATGATATCAACGGCAATGCCGCCAAGCAAGGCCTCACTGACCATGGAACGGGACTGGGCTCCAACAACTACCAAAGAATAATTTTCCTCCGACGCTATGCGGTTGATTTCAATTGTTGCCATACCGGGTACGATACGGGTTTCCACTTTAAATCCCTGATTTCCAAGCATATCCCCCTGTTCCTGAAGGCTTTTTTGCAGCACGGAATACGTATATGAAAGCGCAATCGATCCAACTTGCGGTAAACTCAGGCACTCCAGAAGAAGGCATTCCGCTGTACCATATGCCTTGAGCCCGCTCAAATTCCGGACTACCGCAAATGCGGCTGATGAGAGATCCGTAGCAACTATTACTCTGCTAAACATATATACCCCCTTCTTTCCGTAAAGGCATCTGCAATCAGGGAAAATATCAAATATCTCTATTACATTTTACCCCCATTATGTAAGAGGGAAAACCCCATTTTACGCAATCTGCAGTAAGACAGCAAAAACACCTTCCTGGTTTATACCAAAAAGGTGTCTGCAGCCACTCATGGAGTTGTTTCATTCCGGCACACAGGCTACTTTCCGGACGAAAAAGAATGAATGATAATCTTAATAATTTCCGTTACGATGTGAAAGTAGGTCCCGAAATCGGAAGCCTCCTGTTTTATGGCATCTACTGTATCATTGACTCCTGTACTCACGTTGATGATAGCAGAACTTGCTATTTCCACGCCGTCCTTTGTCTTGTTGGCAACGTACTCTGCATCCTTCAGGATCACAGGAACAGACACCCTGAGCTTGTCAGTGGTATCTTTCACATTGATGCTGATCTGTTCCGTGTTTTCCATGATTCCCGGCAAGGCCTTTAGGCTTCTGTTGACTGCATCCTGGTTATCGTCGACCATTTTCCTGAACGTCCCGACAATTTTGTTCGTTTTCCAAAGAATCACAATCAAAAAGACGCCTATTACGGCCAATAATGCACAGCCAAGAAAAAGCAGCAGGTCCTGAAGTGTAAATTGAATCAGCATAATGGACGCCTCACTTGTCGGACTTTTTCAGATCATCTGAAATTTTTTCGGAAGTCTTGTGAATATCATCAGCAACATCCCGGCTGCCTGCCTTAACATCCTTTTTGATGGCATCTTTCTTTTCATGTGCAGACTTGAGGACACCACTTATTTCATGGGCCGCATGGGATGCGGATTCCTTCACTATTTCCACTTTCTTGTGAAGAACATCCTTTGTAGTATCAACAGCATCTTCCGCCTTGTCCTTTATATCCTGCCTAGTTTCTTTCCCGGATTTCGGTGCCAGCAGAATTCCTGCTGCTACACCGACCGTAGCGGCAATGCCAATTCCCGCTGCAAGTTTCTTAGCACTCTGTGCTCTTTGTTTCTTTTTTCTTTCTTTACCGGAAATGTCTAGTAAATCTTTAATTAACATAAGAAAACCTTCTTTCATTATCAGATACTTATACGTATCTGGCTTACTGGCTGAACCGTCATATGTATCGTTCCTTAGGTTTCTACAATGGTTTCCATGCCGTTTTATCAGTATTCATTTGCGTAATGCCTAACAAAACAAAAAAGCCACCTCTCAAAAAGTGACCTACGGTCTCTTGATTCATATAAGTTGACTAAACCCCTTCACTGCTGAGGTTTATAAATCTAATTATATCACTTAATCTAAGTATCGTAAAGCAATTATATACAATATAACTTATTGAAAACCATGCAAAGGCCGGGCGGAAAATCTCCCGCCCGGCCTCCTTTTTAACTCTTTTTCAACTTCTTTCAGGCGTGCTTCAGACAGCTATTTCGAATTGGCTGTTATAGAGCTGTGAGTAGAACGTACCTTTTCTGAGCAGTTCTTCATGTGTTCCCTGCTCAACAATATTGCCGTCATTCATTACAAGAATCAAATCGGCATTTCTGATTGTCGAAAGTCTGTGTGCTATAACAAAGCTGGTACGGCCTTTCATCAGAATGTCCATTGCTTTCTGAATCAGAACTTCCGTGCGCGTATCCACACTGCTGGTTGCTTCATCGAGGATGAGGATTTCAGGATCCGCAAGAATAGCCCTGGCGATGGTAAGGAGCTGTTTTTGACCCTGTGACACATTACTGGCCTCTTCATTGAGAACCATATTGTAGCCATCCGGCAATGTATGGACAAAATGGTCTACCTGCGCGGATTTGGCTGCCTGATGTACTTCCTCGTCTGTTGCATCAAGCTTTCCGTAACGGATATTATCTGCCACCGTGCCGTTATAGAGCCACGTGTCCTGAAGTACCATACCGAAAAGCGACCGCAGTTCGTCGCGCTTGAAACAACGGATGTCATGGCCATCCACAAGGATAACGCCGCTGTTAATATCATAGAAACGCATGAGGAGCTTAACGATGGTTGTTTTTCCTGCTCCGGTCGGTCCTACAATGGCAACTTTCTGCCCGGGTTTGATCTGGGCACTGAAGTTTTTGATAATTATCTTGTCCGGATTATATCCGAATGTCACATCATCAAACTCCACATGTCCGGCCGCCTGTACATACATATCTGACTCCGGAATACTTTTGTCCCTTAAGACACACAAAGCGTTATCCTGTTCGGACACTTCATCTTCTTCCTCAAGGAATGAAAACACACGCTCGGATGCAGCCATCGTCTGCTGCAGTACATTGGAGATGTTAGCAATCTGCGTGATCGGCTGCGTGAATGAACGGACATACTGTATGAAAGACTGGATTCCGCCGATGGATACTGATCCGTTCGCCGCAAAATAACCTCCCAGGATACAGATTGCCACATAGCCGATATTGCCGATGAACATGGTAATCGGCATGATAAGACCTGAAAGAAAGGTTGACTTCCAGGCAGCCTGATAGAGTTTATCAGTGAATTTACTGAAGATCTTTGCAGAATCTTCTTCACCGTTGAATGACTTGACCAGTACATGGCTGCCATACATCTCTTCAACATGTCCGTTGACGTGTCCGAGATATTCCTGCTGCTGCACGAAATATTTCTGGGATTTCTTGACGATCAGCATCACAAAAATCAGGGAAGCAGGTATGATGCACAGGGCAACAAGTGTGAGCTGCCAGCTTATACTTATCATCATAATAAGGATGCCGACAAGCATCGTCACGGACGTTATAATTTGCGTAATACTCTGGCTCAGGCTCTGGCTTATCGTATCAACATCATTTGTAATCCGGGAAAGCACCTCACCTATTGTGGTGGTATCATAATACTTGAACGGAAGCCGATGGATCTTGTCTTCGATGTCACGACGAAGTTTGTAAGTTACTTTCATTGCCACGCCGCTCATGATGTAGCCCTGGATGTACGAGAACACCGCGCTGATCACATAAAGTCCGACCAGAAGCAACATGATCTGACCGATTTTAGTAAAATCGATTTCGCCGCCTTTTCCTGTGATCTTGTTCATGATGCCTTTAAACAGCACGTCGGTAGCCTGACCCAGAATCTTGGGCCCTACAACGGAAAATACAGTCGATATGATGGCAACAATGAAAACAATAATAATGGTGATTTTATATTTACCAAGGTAACTTAAGAGTTTTTTCATCGTACCTTTGAAATCCTTGGCTTTTTCCCCGGGCATTAATGCTCCGGGACCTCCCATCGGACGTGGTCCGCCCATCGGACGGCGTCCTGAAGGTCCGGCAGATTTTTTAAATTTATTCTCACTCACTCCAATTCCTCCTTTGACAGCTGCGAAGAAGCAATTTCATAGTACTCGGGGCAGCTTGCCAGAAGTTCTCTGTGTGTGCCCTTCCCGACAATTCTTCCATTGTCGAGAACTATGATTTGTTCCGCGTTCATGATGGTGCTGACACGCTGTGCAACAATGAGAAGTGTACTGTCGCCGGTGTTTGCCTTCAGCGCTTTTCGAAGGGCTATATCGGTCTGGAAGTCGAGTGCGGAAAAACTGTCATCGAAAATATATATCTGTGCTCTTTTTACAAGGGCACGGGCAATGGACAGCCTCTGTTTCTGGCCGCCGGAAACATTGTCTCCGCCCTGGGAAATTTCAGATTCAAACCGATCCGTTTTCGCATCGATAAATTCCATCGCCTGTGCGACCTGCGATGCCGTTTGAATTTCTTCATCCGTCGCTTCCTTTTTGCCGTAACGCAAATTCGAAGCAATTGTTCCCGAGAGTAAAACTCCTTTTTGCGGGATATATCCGATGTGTGAACGCAAGTCCTTTTGGGAAACTTCCCGCACATCAACATCATTTATCAGGATCTGACCTTTGGTCACATCGTAAAAACGAAGAATCAGATTCACAAGGGTTGATTTGCCTGATCCGGTTGATCCGATAAAAGCAGTGGTTTCTCCGGGCTTGGCAGTAAAGGTAATATCACTTAAGACGTCCTCATCCGCGCCGTGGTAACGGAAATTAACATCCTTGAACTCCACGTATCCTTTTTTGGATGTCTCGAGGCTCTTCGGATTCGGAGGATCGATAATGGTTGTATAGGTTTCGAGAACTTCCGCGATACGGTTTGCAGAGACTGCGGCACGAGGCACAAAGATGAACATCATGGCAATCATCAGGAAGCTCATGATGATCTGCATGGCATACTGCATGAAGGCCATCATATCGCCGACCTGCATGGTGGATTCGGAAATCTGGTGGGCACCGACCCATACAACCAATAGCATGACAGCATTCATTATCAGCATCATGGCTGGCATCATAAATGCCATCGTACGGTTGATAAACAGATTGACCTTTGTAAGATCCTTATTTGCTTTGTCGAAACGGTCCTTTTCAAAATCCCGGGTACCGAAGGCACGGATAACCATAAGTCCGCTCAGGTTTTCCCTGGCGACAAGATTCAGATTATCAATAAGCTTCTGGACCTTTTTAAACCGGGGAAGAGTTACAGCAAGAACAATCAGGATCATGCCGATCAGTACAATACAGGCTACGGCAATGATCCAACTCATGGAGGCGGATTTATTCACTGCCATAAAGACTCCGCCTACTGCCATGATCGGAGCATAAAGCAGCATTCTTACTCCTATTGTAAGGAGTGTCTGGATTTGCGTGACATCGTTGGTGGACCGGGTTATCAGGGAAGCTGTAGAGAATTTGTCAAATTCATTATTTGAAAAGCTCTCAATTCTGTTGAAAATATCCACCCGCAGTGTACGGGCAACACCTGCTGCGATACGGGAGGAGAATAAGCTGACAAAGATGGAAGCAAGTCCTCCCAGAAGTGCAATGAGAAGCATCGCACCGCCTATCTTCAAAATATAGGAAGTCTGGATATCGGTAAGGTTGATGCCGAGTTCCTTATAGAAACTTCCGGTAAATGCAGCAGCGCTCTGCTTGAGAATGGACTGGTCGTTCACAACTGCCTTGTCATGCGCATTCTGGACGACGGACTCCGGCATCATATCCAGCTGCGGCTGCATTGCGTATAATTTTGCAAAATCCATGCTTTTGACATCGACGGTGCTGCTTCCGGTTGTCGCAGTCTGTCCCTGCTGCTTGGCATATTCCGTCATAACATTTATGAATGTCCATGTAGCATTGCCGAACGTGATATCGAGCTGGCCGGAAATGATGGCGGAAACTGAATTGCGTACGTAAATCTGTGTGTTTTTTGCATTCGGATACAGGCTCACGTACGTTTTGCCCTCTGCATTCTTATCGGTTCCGGACACGAGTGTGTAGTTATCCTGCACCAGTTTTTTCTCGTCTGCCAGCATAAACGTCTGCATAAGCTTCATGCCGGCCTGGCTGATCGCCTTGGGGGCTGCTTCTTCCACTCCATTTTGCTGAATGCCGACATTTACAATCTTCGACATATAATTCGGCAGGTTCAAATCACTCATTGCCTGACCGAATAAAAGCAGCAGAACTAAGACTAGAATGATTGAATACGGTTTCAGGTATTTTGCCAATTTTTTCAAAACTTAATCATCCTCTCCATTTGTATAATATTGTTGGTGTTCTGTGATGGCGGTTCTGTTTTTAACATTAGCTTTGTCCCGATCTAGCACTTACAGTCGGTTTCGCCGTGCAATTCCTCAAGGGACTTCAGTATTTCATTTGATAATCTGATGTATTCCCTTATATTTGCTTCACCGACTTTCAGTACAATTTCCTCTATCACGGCATCCGTACCCGTTTTGACATGTTCGAGGATTTTCTGTCCGGCTGGAGTAAGCGACACAAGTGTAACGCGGCGGTCTTCAGCCGTTGTATTTCGTCGGACCAGTCCCTTTTCCTCCAAAGAACGCAGCTGCTGCGATACCGCCGGCAGGGACACATGTGAATGTTCTTTAATCTTCATCACACGCACACCCGCCATTGCATCGTCATCCTGCGACAGCCGGAAAATATGCATAAGGGTCGCATACTCTGCAAAAGGAACACCTGAGTTGGCTGATGTAATCATCATCATTTTCTTCGAAACAAACATAGTTTTGAAGAGTTGCTCTTTTAGCAGATTATCCAAAGTATTTCACCTCCATTAACAATTAACACACTTAACACTTAAGGTGGTTAACCTTTTGTGTATTTATTACTGTACTGCATTTTCCAGGCGAATACAACTAGTTTCGACTATTTATTTTTTGACATATAAAACAAGGGGACGAAAACCTTTGCAGTGGAGACTTCCTTGCGTTGTCCAATACTGCAGGATTTCGCCCTCTTGTCCGGGAACCCTGTTATTTTGCCATCTTTTTGTAGACGCCTTCGAGTGCATAATAGCAGTCGTCAAACAGTTCCTTGACAGGGCCGTACGCGGCCGCGGCCGCCGGGTCGGGTGTATGAACCGCATCAATGGACAAAAATTTGTCAATGACATTAAAATCTTTGAACAGGCCCACTCCGACGCCGCCTGTTACCGCAGCACCCATGGAACCTGCCTCTTCAAGAAGTGTGGGAACGAGGATTTTCGTATTGAATACATCGGCCATAATCTGTCGCCAGATGGGTCCCTTGGCTCCTCCGCCGATAGCAAGGATTTCATCAATATTCACGTGCTTGCGAAGAATATCCAGAATGATGGAAAGATTCATCGTCACGCCTTCCAAAACACTTCTGAGCATATCGCCTTCCTGATTTTCCGTCTTCAGTCCGATAAACGCACCCCGGGCATCCAGGTTCCACCGCGGTGCCCTTTCCCCCAGAAGGTAGGGAAGAAAAATGACGCCGTTTGAACCCACCGGGCTTTTCTCGATCAACTTATTCAGATACAGGTACGGCGATTTTCCGCTTTCTTCAGCTTGACGTATTTCATTACGGCCAATCGTGTTTTTCGCCCAGTTATAGGCCCCACCGGCGCACTGCATGGTTCCGTTCGGTGCATAAAGGCCGGGAATGACGTGCGCCCAGGTTACCGTGCGCATTTCCTCATCGAAAACCGGTTTTTCTGTTGTAGTGGTGATCCATGCCGATGTACCCATGCAGCAGTATGTTTTCCCGGGACTGATGGATCCGGCGCCGACATTTGCGGTTACACCGTCTCCGCCGCCGAGTACAACAGGTGTACCTGCCAAAAGGCCGGTCTCTTTGGCTGCTTCTTTCGTTACGCCGCCCGCTACAAATATGGACGGTTTGAGTTCAGGCAGTTTATCCGGATCAATCCCCGCATACTCAATTATGCGTTCGGACCACTTCAGGTTAATCAGGTCAAAACATCCATTACTGTTTCCGTCGGAATATTCCGTATAGAAATTCCCGGTAAGGCGAAAAACAATAAAGTCCTTCGCATTTAAAGTCTTATACGTCTGCTCATATATCTCCGGTTCATTATCGCGGACCCACATCAGTTTCTGAATCCCGTAGGATGCCGTGTTGCGGTGTCCTACAATATGATAAAAATCCTTCTGACTGATATGTTCTCCAATCTGTGCCGCCTGCTTCTGTGAACGCTGATCGGCCCAGATTATGGATCTGCGCAACGGTTTACCCGCTCTGTCAACACACAGGCATCCCATCATTTGTCCGCTGAAACTGACGACAGCAATATCGGCCGGATCAATGCCAAGTGTTCCCAATAAGTCTTTACTGGAAATGCATACAGCCTTCCACCAGTCTTCCGCATCCTGTTCTACACAGTTGCCGTTGAAATAATGGGTATCATAGGAAGAAACATGGCTTCCTATCATTTTGCCGTTCTCAGAAAAAAGTGTCGCCTTATTCCCTGAAGTACCTATGTCATGGGCCAAAATATACTTCGTCATTTTTACCGCCTCATCATTTCACTGATTTGCAAAGATCATTTCCCGGGCCGGACTTGTTACACAGTATAACCAATCAAAACAAAATGCAGCACCAAGTTTTTTAATGAATTCACTTTTTCGGCAGACATGTTTCCGTTATTTTCACTTTCTTATTCTGCGGCAATAATAATCGAAACACTGCCTTTTCGAAATGACAGGCCTGTGCTCAATGTCTGGACCTCAAATCCTCTGCGTGTTAATTGGGAGGTCGTTCTGGGGATGCTGATCGTAGTTGCCAAGCCGCCTTTTTCGATAAGCTCAGCTAACGGGATATTTTTGCCGTCTTCTTTCAGGCAGAGAAGCACATCCACTGATTTGCAGCAGATCTCAGTAATCGAATTGAATTTGCCGCTGTTTATATCATTCCTTGTACATAACCAGCCGCCGCCGATTGCCAGAATCGGAAAATGGACAAAATCTGACAGATTACTTAAACCCACACCGCCCGTCGGGATAAACTGCAGGCCGGTAAATGGTCCTGACAATGCTTTGATTGCTTTTATTCCGCCGTAAACATTCGCAGGGAAAAACTTAACGACATCGAGTCCCTTTTTTATTGCGGCAGATATCTCTGTCGGTGTAACACACCCGGGACAAATCGGAACACCCGAATTTATACAGTAATCAACAATCTCGGGATCAAATCCCGGAGACACAATAAAGGAGGCTCCGTTGTCAATTGCTGCTATGCACTGGTCCATTGTAAGCACCGTTCCCGCGCCAACCAGCATATCCGGACATTCCTTCGCGACCCGGCGGATCGACTCCATTCCGGCCTGTGTCCGCATTGTGATTTCCATGATATCCACACCGCCGGCCAGTAAAGCTTTGGCTGTGGATACAGCTGTTGATGCATTATCAATTACGACTACCGGTACGAGTCCCGTGCTTCCAATCCTCTCCATTACATTATTTGTCATGATCTTTTATACCTACTTTCTCATTTCTCTTGCAATTTTTTCACAGGCATCGAAAACTTCGCCTGTTATATCAATGTGGAAGACCTCGGCGACAACTTGTGTCCAGCCGTGTATGAAGTAGGTCCATCCATCTTCAATATACAAGTTTTTCTCCTGGGCCTGCGCCTGGGCCTGTTTCATAAATGTAAGGTCACCGCGGTAATTCAATTCCCAGACCAGGCAGTCCTTCGGATATATACAGGCATCGGAGAGGGGTGATCCGGGTCTGTCCTTGCCAAGCCCTGTCGCATTGATAATCAGGGAATCCGGTTTAATTCCTGCAAGAATCCTGTCATTGTCGAGCGTATCGGGTGAATGAATGAATGAAGCAGGCACATCAGGATTTATTTCTTTTACAAGTCTCTCGATCTCGTGAAGTCTCGGAAGGGAACGGTTGGCAACGATTACCTTCGATGGGATATTGGCACCGTTTGATGGTTTCAGAAGGTGTGAACAGATTGCGATTGCACTTCCGCCGGCACCCATGATGAATAACTCCCCGCCTCTTTTTGTCCAGAAATTTTCCGGCACAAAGGAGTCCATTGTCAGTCCGCTTGAAATAGGGTCTTTTGCATATCCTTCCAAACGACCGTCCTTTTTTGAAATGGAGGAAAGTTCGCCGAACATTTTTGCATATGGATCAAAATATTCAAACATATCCTTCGCTGCATTATAGAGGTCAATTTTGTGGGTTGTTACAAGGGCGCCTTTTGACAGCGGGTCATTTTTGATAAAATCAACTACTTTACGGTAATCTTCTGCCGGTCCGTGAATTTCCAGATCAATCCCTTTGATGACTGTATCTTTAAGTCCGAGTGCTTCTTTCGCCCATCTTGGATATACCTGCATGATGGATGACTGACCTGTTGTCACCCCAATAAAATACAGTGTTCTTTCCGTTGCAGGTTCAGGTAATCTCATATACATTTCCTCCTGGTTTATTTATTCAAATTCAAAGCAAAGTGCGTGTTTTGGATTATCAACTGTGAATTGGTAAAACAGTTTATCATCTACTCCGAACCCGCGCAGCAGGTATCTGAAATGGTCCATAATGTAATCCATGCCTATGGCACCTCCATAGCTTTTCATTCGCTCATTGGTGGTATCCAGTCCAAGCAGAATTCTGTCCTGAAAGCCCTTTTCGCAAAGCATGGCAATGAAAGAAGCTTCTTCTTCATCGCTGTGGTATTTAAACCTGCCGATTGTATCAAATTGAAGATATACACCGCTTCGGACAGTCTCCATCTGGTAATCCAATGCGGATGAATCGATCACCCTGTCCAGATGACTCATGATAATCCTGTGGGGACTGATACCCCGGGAGCAGAGAACGTCAAGCTGACTGTCCGCACCTTTTCCCGTCTCCAGATGTGTCATTACGGGTGCCCCTGTCTTAAAGGCAGCAGAACCCGCAGCAGAAAAGAGCTTCCTGTACACAGGAAGCTGATCAAAGCTATGCCGTATATCCCTTCCGTCTGATGCAGTTTTTATAATGCCAGCCCGCGCAGTCCCCTGAACGGACGGCACCGGAATGCCATTGACACTGTCGGTATACATACCCGTTGTCAATTCATCAATGAATAACTGCTCCAGCTGCCTCTGATCCATTTCAAAAACAAAGTGCCTGCTGTCATAAAAATCCAGTTTATGAAATCCGGTTGATGCAACAATATGAACGCCGGATTGTTCGGAAGCTTTCAGCAGTTCAGCCGTCATCCGGCCGCACCCTACCGGCTGCGCATCGACAACAGATCTTCCGCCTTTTTTGAAATACCGTCCAAGCTCTTCTGTCGACTTCAGATAGTCATCCAGAATTAAGGAAGGTACTTTCTCTCCTGATATACCCTTTGCAATAAACAAATGCTCATGGCATTGGCAATAACCCAGCGCTTCAGGTTCTATATCACCTGCAACCGTTCGAATCAGCTTCTTTGTCATTTGTGCAACCTTTCACTTATTGACCCAAAACCTGCATTCTTTCCCGGAAAGTACATCCAGCAGATTCTTAGCGGAAACATCTGCCATGTTCTCTGTCGCTTCTTTGGTATGAGCCGCTGTATGCGGCGTCACCACTACATTATCCAGTCCGAAAAGGGGTGAATCTTTCGGGGGTTCCATTTCAAAAACGTCAATTCCCAAACCACCGAGTTTATTTTCCTTCAATAGTCTATATGCCGCATCTTCGTCAATGATTCCTCCGCGGGAGGTGTTGACAAGAATTGCAGTCGGTTTCATCTTATTCATGACAGCTTCATTAATCAGATGTTTTGTTTCGGCATTCAGAGGTAAATGAAGGCTGATAACATCAGACTCTCTGATTACTTCATCAAAACTTGCAACCTGAATGTTCTTTTCGGCTGCATATGCTTTATCCATATATGGATCATAGGCAATAACATGCATGCCAAAACCCTGCGCATATTTTGCGAGGTTCTTACCGACAGCACCGAGGCCCATAATACCCATCACTTTTCCGCCAAGTTCCATACCCGTTGATCGTACCCAGGCGCCTTCCCGTGTCTTTTTATCCAGATAAGGAATGTGCCTGGCAATGGAAAGGACCAGAGCCATTGCAAGTTCTGCGACAGCCACTGCATTCACACCCGGCGTATTTGTAACAATAATCCCGTTTCTTCTGGCAGCATCCAAATCAACACGGTCAACGCCGGCGCCGTATCTCGAAACCACCTTCAGCTTTTTGCAGGATGACAGGACTTTTTCCGTCACATAATCCAGGCCTGCCAGATATCCGTCGCAGTCCGCTAGTAACGGAATGAGTTCATCTTCCGTCAGAGGCCTTCCCATCGGACTAAATACCAGATCGAAGGATGCCTCACGCAGTGAATCGAGTGCCGCACTCTTTTTGTCTTTTTGAAGTGATGTTGGTGTAATTAATATTCTCATGCATCTGATCCTTTCAAGTCTTATATCATTTCAGTATCAACAGGCTTTGCATCCGGATACTGATATCCGCTTAATAGCATCTTTCACAAACACACTCAAAAATCCACAGTTCAAGCCGATTAAAATGGTATGTTGTTATGACATAGTAACATTTCAACCTACTGATGTCAACGATGATATGGCCAATATTGTCATCGCCGGCGCATCTATTTGCCTGCATTATTCACAGACTGACAGGAATCATCTGCGTATCCCGACAACGTACTGCAGAAGCCTGTCTCCCGAAAGTAAGTCTGTTTTTACTTATATATTCATTTAAATCATTGAAAAGCGCTGCATCTGTGTGTTTTCATACCCGATTGCCTTGTTTTGATCCTGCGAATTTTTCACAGATTACTAACAACGATTTCGTTGACAGGAGAAAGAACCAATGATAATATGTAGTAACATTCTAACATTCACGATTTATTATATGGGAGGCGATATAAAATGTCACAGGTAAAAAAATCAACCAGAGGCTGGGGTTCACCCGGCCGTTATATTCAGGGACCTGGCGAACTCATGAATTTGCCTGACTATTCTTCGAAATTCGGCAAGCGTGTCCTTATCATCATTGATCAGTTTTTCTTTGATGACCTGACTGCTAAATTAACAACTCGTTACGCAGGCGAAGATGCAGAAATTAAAACAATCATTTTTAATTCTGAGGTTACAGAACGTCAGATTGAAGAAACGACTGCAGCAGCCAAAGATTTCGCACCGCAGATTGTCGTCGGCATCGGAGGCGGCAAGACACTTGATACAGCAAAGGCTGTTGCCGACAATTTCAAAACCGGTGTGATTATTGTTCCGACATCCGCATCGACGGATGCCCCAACAAGTGCTCTCTCCGTCTTATATAAAGAGAACGGCGAGCATAGTCATGCACGTCATTATGATAAGAGCCCCGACCTGGTACTATTGGACAGTGAAATAATTGCCCAGGCGCCTGTAAGGTTTTTAGTTTCCGGTATGGGAGATGCATTATCCACCATATTCGAAGCCAAAGCTAATCAGCGCTCCGACTCACCAAACTATATCTCGGGCGGTTATCGTCAGACAAAAACGGCTATGGCTGTTGCTGAAGCCTGCTACTCCACACTTTTGGAAAAAGGTCTGCAGGCAAAACTTGCCGTTGAGAATAAAATCGTTACCGAAGCACTTGAAGATATCATTGAAGTAAATACACTGATGAGCGGACTTGGCTTTGAAAACACCGGATGCGCAGGAGCACACTCAGTCGGCGACGGCGTAACTGCCCTTCCTGTCGGGAAAAAGACCCTGCACGGTGAAAAAGTGGCATTCGGCGTTATTTGTCAGTTACTGGCTGAAAATGCACCGATGGAACTTATTGAAGAAGTTGTTCTGTTCAGTTTAAGTATCGGACTGCCGGTTACGCTGGAAGACCTGTATGTAGAAGCAACACCCGGAAATCTAAGAATCATGGCTGTCTGCTCCATGCATTCCTTCTGGGAAGCCGAGCCTTTCCTTGTTACCGAAGACAGAGTTGTCGATATAATCGTCGCCGGTGATGCACTGGGCCGCTATTATAAATCTCTCTGATAACCTTTGCCGATGCACACTGAAAACCAATTCTTTCACAGGAGGAACGAAAAATGAAAACTCTCGTCGTCGATAAATCAGGTGCTTTGTCCGTTCAGGAAGTTTCCATGCCGCCCTATAACGATTACCAGGCTCTCGTAAAAACCATGAGCTGCGGTGTCTGCAACGGGACGGACGGAAAATTGATCCATAGAAAATTCAAGGGTTTTGAGTTAGACCGTTACCCGCTTATGCTGGGACATGAAGCAGTCGGCAAAGTAATTGAAATCGGCAAGAAAGTTACCGGCCTCAAAATTGGTGATCTTGTCCTTCTCCCCTTTACAGATCCTCTTGATGGTTTTGATTCTGCCTGGGGTTCCTATTCTGAATATGGCGTCGTCAATGATCCCCAAAGCATCAAGGCTGATCTGCCGTCAGATCCCGGCCTTCTCGGATGTGCATACGGACAAACCGTATTGCCTGCCGATATCGATCCTGTCGATGCTGCAATGATTATTACCCTGCGCGAAGTCCTCAGCTCAATCAAGCGCTTCGGAATTAAAGCAAATGACAGTGTTGTTGTATTCGGATGCGGTCCGGTCGGTCTGACATTCATTCGTTTCATGCATCTTCTGGGCGTAAAGCCAATTACAGCTTTTGATATTATTGACGAAAAAATTGCAGAAGCAAAAGCACTCGGTGCCGATTATGCTTTTAACAGCAAAACCGTGAACCCTCAGGAAAAAGTTCGTGAACTGTGTCCTGACGGTGTAAAATTCGTTCTCGATGCAGTCGGCATAACTGCAATTATTACACAGGCTATGGGATTACTCTGTGATCAGGGTAAAATCTGCTGCTATGGTATTTCTCCCAACCAGAGCGCTGAAATCGACTGGTCAAAGGCCCCCTACAACTGGAGCCTTCAGTTTCAGCAGTTCCCTTCCAAGATGGAAGAATACGAAGCACATAACCAGGTCATGGCCTGGCTTGAATCCGGTGCGATCAGCTTGAAAGACTTCATTTCTGATATTATTGATTTCGCCGACATCCTTACAGCCTTTGAAAAATTGGAAGCCAGACAGATCAGCAAAAAATGTATTATCCGATATTAATCCTCTGTACATGCCCGTTCAGAATCTGCGCAAGCGATTCCTGATATACTGAAAACCAGCAGCTTTCCTCTTGAAAAGGGTCCCCAATCGCTGATTGCAGGCGATAGGGGGCCCCTTTTCACTGTCAATGAATCAGACTCTTTGTCATTATTCAAAACACCCCTGCAACTGAACAATCAGTTGTCGGGGTGTTTTGTAAAGATGATGATTTGAGGAGGCTGTTTATTGGGTATAAAAAAATAACGCAATATACCCGTCAGGTAGCATCAGAACTGATCCGGATCCAGCCCTTCATATAGGCAGGATCTTTGACATGGTGCATTGTGTCGTCTAAAGTATCCAGGGTACATTCATGGGTGAAGATTTTGGAAAGGCCAAGTTCTTCGTAGCGGGTCAGCATGTTGAATGCTTTATTGAACGAAGCCGGTGTATTAACGCTCATGCCCAGGTATGTGGCATGCTTGAGGCACAGGTCGGCAGAAGGATCAAACTGGAGCGGCGAAGGCCGTACCATGTTGCCGACTTCAACCAGTGTACCGAGTCGTTTCATCAGGGTGATACCGTCGCGGAAAGCCTGACCGTTACCGACGCATTGGAATACGACATCTGCACCTTTATCGCCGGTCCACTTCATGATCAGTTCTTTACGCTCTTCGATGCTTTGATCGTGATAGTTGAGGACATGATCCGCATGAGATATATCACTTGCAATTGCAAGGCGTTCTGATCGTCCGCCCGCGACTATAACCTGTTTTACGCCCATAAGTCGGGCAATGAGGGCACACAATGTTCCGATCTGCCCATCGCCGATTACAAGTACTGTTGCGTTAGTATTAAATGAATCTTCCATGACACCGGGCTGGCGGATTGCCATTTCCACAGCCCTTGTTGCAACAGCCAGAGGGTCCAAAAGCGTTGCTATACTGTCGGGCATGGCGTCCGGCAGTTTCCAGACAAAAGTGTTGGGAAAAATATACATATACTCAGCAAAACCGCCCTTGAGATAGGGGTATTCTTCCAGTGCGGATGAATACGGCGCGGTCCCGTCCAGGCCAGTCATTTCATAAGGAAGTCCGTAAACAAATGAATCGTCACAAACCGAACACGCTCCGGCACCATAAGTAAGACAGCTGACACATTTGCCGCATGTGATCCATGGATACAGGGCAATCCTGTCGCCGACCTTCAACGGTCCCGAAAAGCTATTGATAGACTTATTTGCATTCTTTCCCATCACGACAATGGTTCCCGTCAGTTCATGTCCCAAAATACTCGGTCTGGGAGGATTCTGAGGATACAAGTGGGCATCCGTGCCGCATATACCGGCTGCGTTAACCTTTATCAGCATGCCGTCATCCTGTATTTCAGGTATTTGAACCTTTCGGATCTCCATCTTATTCGGTGCGACCCATACAACTGCTTTAGCCAGATTAGTCATTCATGTCACCTCCAAGTCAAATTTTCATTAATCAAATGGTTATAATGGATTTTTATTTAATAACCAGGCTGCGGGCGCTGCGGTCGGTGGTGATGGCAATGGCGCCGAGGATGACCAGGCCAAAAACGATGTTCTGCCAGAAGACGTCGACACCGACGATATTCATGCCGTTGCGGATAATGGAAACGGTAAAGACACCAAGGATGGTTCCGAGGAGGTTGCCTTTGCCGCCCGAGAGGGCCGTACCACCGAGGACCACAGCCGCAACCACCAGCAGGGTGAACGAGTCACCGACGGTAGGAGCGGAGCTTTTGAGTTTGGCCGCCAGGAAGATTCCGCCGGCCGCCGCACAGACCCCGTTT
>Ga0209124_10000107_pt1 | contig 75305 bp, 62 predicted proteins | sample BarGraIncu01122A_FD_184502 | JGI IMG/M metagenome (GOLD analysis project Ga0209124, IMG submission 184502) | Arctic peat soil microbial communities from Barrow, Alaska - Barrow Graham LP Incubations 011-22A (SPAdes) (version 2) | ecosystem: Environmental > Terrestrial > Soil > Wetlands > Peat...
AATTTTGAGTCTATCAACATAAGGGTTGTTTTTAAATGTATATTATTGTATTTGAGCGTCATAATATACAAACAACCCTTATATTTTCCAAATATTTCACCTCTTTTTTTATATCGAACTCAGGTTATTAATGTGGTATGGATACGGTGTTTCAACAGATCAAAATCAATCCATTACCCATTGTTTATTTAGGTGCTGATACAGCAACTTGCTTTAAACCTGTTAATTTAAGTGCAGGTAGTGAATTCTACTCGTATATTTGGTCAAACGGACAAACATCATCTTAAATTGCTGCAAATTCGTTTGGATTATACTCAGTGACTGTCACTAATAATTTTGGTTGTTCTGCAAGCGACTCAATCAATGTTCAAGTTAAACCTTTACCATCAGTTAATTTAGGCAACGATCTTTCGGTTTGCTCTAATCAAAATTTAGTCTTAAATGCCGGTAACGGTCAGGGGCATTATTTATGGTGAATGGTGCTAGTACACAAACTATATTACCTAAACAGACGGGACATTATACAGTTACGGTATCCGATCGGGATAATTGTACAAACAGCGATACAATAAATGTTGTTTTTAACCCGATACCAATTCCAACAATCAATTGACTTATTATTCGCCAGAGACTAATATTGCCAATTATTATTCATAATCGTCCATGACCAACTATAAATGGATCGTTTCTCAAGGGGGAACTATTATAGCAGGTGATGGAACAGAAACTATTACTGTGAAGTGGAATGGTGTTGGTTCTCAAACAGTATCAGTCAATTATTTTAATTCCAATAGTTGTTCTGCCGAAGTTGCTACTTAGAAGAATGTAATGTTGGATCGGCCTGCAGTAAAGATTATTGAGGCATTTTCACCAACTGGAGATGGTTTAAACGATTTTATGCAATTCAAATATTTGAATTATTACCCTGATTCAAAACTGTTTGTGTATTCAAAGGCAGGAAATATTATCTATCAAAGCAATGATTATCAGAATGATTGGGATGGAAGAATACTTAGTCAAAAAATGCAGAATCAGAGTATGATATTGAGCGGAATTTATTATTATGTACTTAAATTGGGTGGCACAGATCGTATGATTAAAGGATTTGTACTTATTTCCTATTAGATAATCTGCCTGATGATTTATAACATACTGTAGATAAAGAATATTATATCTTTATCTACTAATCATCAATACAAAAAGTATATGTAGATTTGAACTTTGTTGATACTGATTAATAAATCAGGAAGTCGGCAATTTGAAATCTGTAGTTAATAATTGATTTACAATTAGTTAATCTGTCTTATCCAAAAATGAAAATCATTCTTAAAGATCTTCATGAGTAAATAAATTATTGAGTTATTTTTGATCTCTATATTTGTTAGTTATAAAGTGTTTATGAAAGGATTTTTAAAGCAAGTCGCAACTCATTTGTTTGATAAATATCGTGATAACATTAGTCAATTAACTTTGGTTTTTCCGAACAGGCGAGGAGGCGTTTTTTTTACAAATTACCTGAATAGTCAGATAACTTTACCTTTGATTTCACCTGAAATCATTACGATTAATGAATTGTTTTCAACGCTTTCACCCTTACATGTCCCTGATCGTTTAAGTTTAACCTTCAGACTTTATAAGGTCTACAGGGAATTAACAAAGTCGAATGAACTTTTTGATGATTTTTATTTTTGGGGAGAGATGCTGATCAGCGATTTTGATCAGGTTGACAAATATCTCGTAAACGCACATGACTTGTTTACAAATGTTACCGAACTAAAAGAGATTGATGCCAGGTTTGGTTCTTTACATGAAGATGAAAGGGAGCGACTTGGAGATTTTTGGAAAACACTTTCAGAAAAAGAGAAGACACCTAATCAACAAGAGTTTATAAGGCTTTGGGAAGATTTGAATGGTGTATACGAGAACCTAAGAACTTCGCTGTTAAGAGAGGGACTAGCTTACGAGGGAATGTTGTACCGTGAGGTTGTCGAACAGATGGTTAAAAATCAGGGTGCATCGCTTGAAGGTAAACATTTCATATTTATTGGATTTAATGCACTGAATAAATGCGAAGAGGAGCTTTTCGATTATCTCAAAACCAATGGAAAAGCCTCTTTTTATTGGGATTTCGATATTTACTATTTGGAGGATATAACACAAGAAGCCGGCTATTTTCTGAGAAAAAACCTTATCCGGTTTCCACATTCAGGATATATTCCAGAATGCGAGTCGCTTACCTCGGTTCCAAAAACGATGAAAATTGTAAATGTCGCGTCACAGGTAGGGCAGGCCCAGGTGGCAACTGCAGAACTCTTATTTCAATATAGTGGTGAACAGAATTTTGATGAAACTGCAGTTGTTCTTTGTGACGAAGAGTTGCTTTTACCTGTCATCAATGCATTACCTGAAAATATTGATAAAGTGAACGTTACAATGGGATATCCGCTTAAAATGACATCTGTTTTTAGTCTTGTTTCCCAATTGATAGATTTGCAGAAAAATGCCCGAAATTCAGCAGGTGAAGTATCTTTTTATAATAAGGATGTCCTGAGGGTTCTAAGCCATCAGCTGGTGATCGATTTTGAACCATTGAAGAGTAAGGAACTTATCGACCTGATTCTGAAAAATAATTCTATATATTTAACAAAGAAAGAGTTGAGTGGAAATGCTCTGTTCAGACAGCTTTTTAATTTTCCTCAAAAAATACTTGAGCTTTCGGATTACTTTCTTGAAATATTAAAAGCATTATTTCTTCAATGGGAAAGAAAAAGTGAAGACGAAAAAACCAATGATTTATTTGCTCCCAACGAAAAAGCTCCTGATGAAAACTCCGGAATTTATCGTGAATACATTTACCAGTCCTGGCTTGCTGTCAACAGGCTCAAGGACATTTTGGTTAACGATGGAATTAAAGTCTTTGAATCAGAAAATTTTGTCTCTAAGGATGCATTTTTTCGTTTTTTGTTGCAATACATGAGTGGTATTTCCATTCCGTTTGATGGTGAACCACTTGAAGGTTTGCAGGTTATGGGAATCCTCGAAACACGTACGCTTGATTTTAAAAACATCATTCTTCTTTCGATGAATGACGGAATTATGCCAAAAATTTCCTCTTCAGGATCGTTTATACCTTATAATCTAAGGCGTGTTTTTGGATTGCCGACCATTGAGGAGCAGAATGCAATGTACGCTTACTATTTCTATCGATTATTGCAACGTGCTGAAAATGTGACATTTGTTTATGATTCGGGCGCGGGTGGTCTATTTACAGGTGAAAAAAGCCGTTATCTGTACCAGTTGCAGTTGGAATCGCCTTTTGAAATTTCAGAAACCAATATGGTGTTTAGTGTGGAAAATATTGCTGTTCAGCCAATAGTTATTGCAAAAGATGAGAAGGTGATGATCCGGTTAAATGATTATCTAAACGGTCAAAGGCGACTATCTCCGAGTGCGATCGACAAATACCTTACATGTCCCTTACAATTCTATTTCAGGTATTCGGCCGGATTGGACGAACCTGATGAGATTTCTGAAGAAATTGATGCTATGATATTCGGAACTCTTTTTCACGATGCAATGGAGCATATTTATAAGCCATATATTGATAAGACAATTGATTCTGAAACAATTACTGGAATAATTAATAATCAGGAACTTATAAGTGATACAATTCTAACTTCATTTAGAACTGTCTACTTTAAAGGAATGAAAACAGAGGAAAAGGTATTGTTAACTGGTCGAAACTGGTTGATTTATGAAGTAATAAAGAAATACGTGAATAAATTGCTGGAGGTTGACCGGAATCGTACGCCGTTTGAGATAGTCGGACTCGAAAAAAAAGTTGAAACTACGATTTCGATTAATGAGTTGAAGCGAAATGTTCTAATTGGCGGAACGATTGACCGTATTGATCTGAAAAATAATCGGTTATGTATTTTTGATTATAAGACTGGAAGTGTAGAATTAAGTTTTCCGATGTTAATTTCACTTTTCGACAAAGAAAATACAAAAAGGAATAAAGCAGCTTTTCAGACTCTTATTTATTCTTATATACTGCATAAGAATCAACCTGAGATAACTGATATACATCCAGGAATTTACTCTTTGCGTGGAATCTTTGAAGATGATTTCGATCCATCACTTCGATCGAAAGAAATTGGAAATCAGCCAGTAGAGTTTGTTGCCGTATCAGATATGTTTGAGGCTCATTTCAGGGTGCTTCTTGAAGAAATTTTTGACCTTAAAATTCCTTTTAGTCAGACTACAAACGAGGAGCATTGTAAATACTGTTCTTACAGGCAGATTTGCAGAAGGTAACTGTCTGAATTAGGATTTGCAGGATTAAAATATTTTAGGATTATGTGACAATTATTAGACAATATGGTAATAAGCTGCTTCCACAAAAATCCTCAAATCCTAATTCAGACTTCATTGTCCTTCAGCATATCCGGTCTGATCCTTCTTGTTCTTTCGTAAGCTTGTTCCTGCTTCCAGTCGTCAACAAGTTGATCGTTCCCCGAAAGGAGGATTTCTGGTACGCGCCATCCTTTATATTCTGCAGGCCTCGTATATACTGGTGGAGTAAGTAATCCATCCTGAAAAGAATCAGTAAGGGCTGACGTCTCATCAGATAAAACCCCTGGAATCAATCTGACAATAGCATCCGCAACGATGGCTGCGGCTAATTCTCCACCTGTCAGCACGTAATCCCCAATTGACAACTCAAGGGTAACCAAATGATCACGAACCCGTTGATCGACACCCTTATAGTGTCCGCAAAGAATAATCAGATTTGTCTTAAGCGATAACTGGTTGGCGTCGCGTTGTACAAACTGACGTGCATCAGGTGTGAGAAAGATGACCTCATCATAATCGCGTTGACTTTTTAATTCAGTGATTGCACGATCAATTGGTTCGATTGACATAACCATCCCTGCACCTTTGCTAAATGCGTAATCATCAACTTGTTTGTGCTTATTTGTGGACCAATCCCTGATATTGTGAATATAGATTTCAGCAAGTCCTTTGTCTTTGGCTCTTTTCAAAATAGAGTGATTAAACGGACTTTCCAATAATTCAGGAACAACGGTAAGAATATCGATACGCATGACTATTTTTTTGTAAAAGTAGTATTCCAGCTCAATCTTCACAATTCACTAAAGGTATTATACTGGATTAAACTTGTCCAAAATATATTTTAGGTGTCATTATGGCATGATAATTAATTTAAAGTGCCATAATGGCTGTTTTGTGATTGAAAAGCCATGAATTATTGAAATGGTACATCAATTGAGTGGAAAGTTGCTGAAATAAAATTTTAAACAATTTAAAAAATAAAGCTATGAATATTTTAAGATTTACAAATCCATTAGGTTACAATGCATTATCGGATAACTCATTAAATAATTTATTGTGCGATCTGAAAAACGAAACTTATTATGGCATTCCGAAAGCCAATGTAGTTGAAGGAAAAGAAAACTTCAGACTTGAACTTCCCGTTCCTGGATTTACGAAGGAGCAAATAGGAATTCAGTTTCAGGATCATCTTCTGATTGTAAAAGGAAGTGTTGATGAAAAACCAAATAATGAAGAGAAATACCTGTCAAGAGAATTTGGTTTAAAAAGTTTTATCAGGCGCTTTTCGATTCCAAAAACTGTAGAGACAGACAAGATCAGTGCAAACTTTTCGAACGGAATATTGTCGATAGTCGTACCTAAAATGGAAGAAGTCAAAGAAAAGGAACCAAAAGATATTACGATCGATTAAGTTTCTATGGTTTTAAAAAACAATACATTAAGGGGTCTGTGGTAAACTACTGCGGCCCCTTGTTTGATTCTGATCAAAAATATGTTTTCGAATTAGTTGAGTATTAGCTTGTAAATATCTATTTTCGTGAAAAATAATATTGTACATACATCCTGGCTTAATCGCCGTAACGAAATTGCAGATGGAATCTAACGAATTGACAAAAAAAGCAGCATCAGAAGAAATCGAAGTTCTCAAAAATGTTGAGGAAAGTGAAAATGATGAAGCTACTACATCGGTTGCTATTGTTGAAAGCGCTGACAATGAAACATTGGTAGAAGAGGTTGAATCTTTACCTGTTATTTTATCAGAACCTGAACCTGAACTTGTTCCAGAATCTGTTCCCGAATTAGTACCCGAAAAAACTCCTGAACTATTACCAGAATCTGTTCCTGAATTAGTACCTGAAATTGCCCCTGAACTATTACCTGAGTCTGTTCCTGAATTAGTACCTGAGATTACTCCGGAAATTGTACCGGAACCCAATCTCATTGCAGCCTTGACTACTGAAGAAGAGGAAGCACCCGAAGTAGAAACGCTAAATATTGTTCCTGAACTGATTGCGAATAATGATATAGCGGTAAAAGTTGATGTTCAGGAACCTGAAACATCTGCAGCTACCGAAGCTATTCCGCTTCCTTTAAAGGAGGTTTCGGGAACAGCTGAAACTGCTTTAATTGACCAAATAGTACAGGTTGAGGTTGAATCTGATGATGATGATGATCTTTTCAGCGACCGGGAACCTGACGCCAATGCAATTCCAATCCATGATTATTCATCATACAGCAAAATACAATTAATAAATACTTTACGCAAAATATTGGCAGAAGGAACGATTGATGAGATCAGACCTCATGCCGAAGCAATTAAAGGTTGTTTTTATAAAATCAGAAATGCCGAGATTCAGGAACAGAAACTTGCCTTTACTTCTGAAGGAAACGATGAAGTTTTATTTGAGCCTCAGGCCGATTCGTTTGAAGCTGAATTGAAGGATCTTCTTCGTGAATACAAAAATCTTCGTTCTGAATTAAATAAAAAGCAGGAAGCGGTAAAGGAAGAAAATTATTTTAAGAAACTCGCTATCATTGAGGAAATTAAATCTTTAATAAACAGCGAAGAATCGATTAATATGACCTTCCAGGAGTTCAATAATCTTCAGGAAAAATGGAAGGCAACAGGACAGGTACCACAAACCCGTGTTAAGGATTTATGGGAGAATTACCATTATAATGTTGAACTGTTTTATGATTTTGTGAAGATCAACCGCGAGCTGCGTGATCTTGATCTTCGCCGGAACATGGACGAGAAAGCCAAGTTATGTTTGAAAGCTGAAGAACTTGCTGCTGCTGAATCAGATGCACTTTCAACTTTCAGGGATCTTCAGAAACTCCATGAGGCATGGCGGGAAATTGGTCCTGTGCCCCGCGATACCAAACAAGATTTGTGGGAGCGCTTCAAGGTAGCTACAACTGTAATAAACAAGCGATATCAGCAATTCTTTGAACAGGAGCGATCTACTCAGAAAGAACAATTACAAAAGAAAACTGAGCTTTGTGAATTGGCTGAACAACATTGCACCTTTACCTCGGATAATCCGCGCGAATGGAATGATGTAACTGAAAAAGTGATCGCTTTACAGGAAGCATGGAAAGTTTCCGGATTTGGTCCTCGCAAAGAGAATGCGAAAGTATGGGAACGTTTCAGAGCCGCCAATGATGCTTTCTTCCAAAACAAACGTAATTTCTGGAATAAGAGTAAAGATCAGCTTAATAAGAATCTCGCGCTTAAACTGGAAATATGCGAACAGGCTGAAAAGCTGAAAGATGCTGAAGACTGGAAAGCAACTACCGATAAGCTGATTGCACTTCAGAAAAAATGGAAAGAAGTTGGACCTGTGCCACGCAAACAATCGGAGCTGATATGGAAGCGATTCCGTACTGCCTGCGATGAATTTTTTAATCGTAAGACAACCCATTTTTCGGGCGTAACAGGTGATCAGGATGAGAATTATAAAGCCAAAAAAGCCTTGATTACAGAAATCGAGGCATTTAAACCAACTGGCGATGCGAAAGTGGATATTGATATTCTAAAGAAATTTCAGGATCGGTGGACTGCAATAGGTTTCGTTCCTTTCCGGAAAAAAGAAGAGTTACAAGCTCGTTATCATAGCTTAATTGATGCTTATTTTGATCAGTTGAAATTGGATGATCAGGATATGGGACTTTTTAAATTCCAGAGCAAAATCGAAAATTTAGCTTCACAACAACGTGGTTGGTCAAAAATTAATATGGAGCGCGACCGGTTGTCACAACATTTAAAACAGCTTGAAAGCGACATAAATACGCTTGGTAACAATGTTGGGTTCTTTGGATCAAGCAAAGGAGCCCAGTCGTTAATACAAGGGGTAAACGCTCAGATTGAAAAGATTAAAGTTCAAATTGATTTTCTAAAGGCAAAACTGAAGATCATCGATTCGCAGGAAGAAGTAAACTAATGTTTTATTGATATTTAAAAACCCGTTCCAGTTAACCGGAACGGGTTTTTCGTTGTAATAAAGTAACCGAAATTTAACCGAAAGCTACTCGGGTTCCGATTATTATTAGTTACTTTGCAAACTTTTAGAACGTACAACAAATCTTATTATTGTGGCCACAACGAAGTATATATTTGTGACAGGCGGTGTGACCTCCTCTCTCGGAAAAGGGATAATTGCTTCATCCCTTGCGAAACTTCTTCAGGCAAGAGGATACAAGGTAACTATTCAGAAATTAGATCCCTACATCAACGTTGATCCGGGAACTTTAAATCCCTACGAACATGGCGAATGTTACGTAACCGAGGATGGCGCCGAAACTGATCTCGATCTCGGACACTACGAGCGATTTCTTAATTCACCTACAACACAAGCGAATAACGTTACAACTGGACGAATTTACCAGTCTGTAATTAATAAAGAGCGACGTGGTGATTACCTGGGAAAGACTGTACAGATCATCCCTCATATTACTGACGAAATTAAAAGATATATCAAATTTCTGGGATCGAAGAAAAAATTCGACGTTGTGATCTCTGAGATTGGGGGCGTGGTTGGTGATATCGAATCTTTACCATACATAGAAGCGGTTCGGCAACTGAAGTGGGAGATGGGGAGCGATGCTCTTTTTATCCATCTTACGCTGGTTCCTTATTTACAGGCTTCTGGTGAACTAAAAACCAAACCTACTCAGCATTCGGTTAAAACGATGCTCGAAAACGGAGTTCAGCCGGACGTTCTCGTTCTTCGGACAGAACATCCTCTTTCGCCGGGTTTGAAAGAGAAAGTTGCCCTCTTTTGTAACGTAAACAAAGAGTCGGTTATCGAGTCGATAGATGTGCCAACGATCTATGAGGTTCCGATAAAAATGCAGGAAGAAAAACTGGATGAAATCGTCCTTAAAAAATTAGGTCTTCCATTGGGAGATCCACCCGCACTTAAAGAATGGAATGAATTTCTATACCGATATAAGAACCCAAAAAGAGAAATAAAAGTAGCGCTGATCGGAAAATATGTTGAACTTCACGACGCCTATAAGTCAATTTCTGAAGCACTGATTCATGCGGGTGCTGCTAACGAATGCCGGGTTAACGTCGAGTGGATACATTCCGAAAAGGTAAATGAAGAGAATATTGAACGAAAATTGAAGGGGTGTAACGGTATTATTATTGCTCCCGGCTTCGGACATCGTGGTATTGAAGGGAAAATTGTTGCTGCAAAATATGCCCGCATCCATAAAATACCATTCTTCGGAATTTGCCTCGGAATGCAGATTGCTGTTATTGAATTTGCACGTAATGTTCTGAAATTGTGCGATGCCGACTCCACAGAGATGAATTCGGAAACCAAATTCCCTGTCATTGACCTGATGGAAGAACAGAAGGAGATTACCGATAAAGGTGGAACAATGCGTTTGGGAGCCTATGCCTGTAATCTTAAAAAGGATTCAAAGGCGTTTGCGGCCTACGGTAAATCGAAAATATCTGAAAGACACAGACATCGTTACGAATTTAATGATGCCTATCTGAAACAATTTGAAGATGCAGGGATGAAGGCAGTCGGGGTAAATCCGGACACTACATTGGTTGAAGTAGTCGAAATTCCTAATCATCCCTGGTTTGTGGGCGTACAATTCCATCCCGAATACAGCAGTTCTGTTATGCAACCACACCCTTTATTTGTGGCATTTGTAAAATCTGTTCTCGATAACTCTAAATAAAAAATTACGATTAGTCATACTTATGGATAAAAATACGATTACAGGCCTGGCCCTGATTTTTGTGATTCTGATAACATTCAGTTACTTTAATAAACCCTCGGAAAGCGATATTGAAGCAGCTAAACGCCAACGCGATTCAATTGTTCAGGTGGAAGCGGCAAAAGCACAGCAGGCTGAAGTAGAAGCGAAAGCAGCTTCAGCAACTCTTCAGGCAAAAGTAACTAACCCACCTTCCGATAGCGCAGGCATAGCAGGTGTCGAAAATGATCTAAAGAATCTTTACGGGGTTTTTTCCGAGTCTGTTAAAGGCACCGAAAAATTCATCACATTGGAGAATAACCTGATGAAAGTCAGAGTTTCAACAAAAGGTGGAAAGATTTATTCAGTTGAGTTAAAAGGGTATAAAAGATACAATGGCAAACCCCTTGTTCTTTTCGAAGGGGACAAAAATCGCTTTGGATTGAACTTCTTTTCTCAGAACAAGAGTATTCAAACTGATCTGTTCTTTTTTACACCTTCCGTTTCTGATACCATATTGACAGTTTCGGGACCTCCGGTTTCGAAAGGGAAAGAAGGACGCGAGAAATTTAATGAGGAAGGCAAACAGGATTCAAAGTCGCTGACCATGCTTCTCGATGCGGGAAATGGTGTTTCTGTTGCTTATGTCTACACACTCAAGCATAACTCCTTTATGGTTGGGTTCGATATCAGGACAGCAGGCCTTAAAAAAGTGATGGGTGCAAATTCAGACTATATCAACTTCGCTTGGACCCAGGAAATGCCACGTCAGGAGAAAGTTTCGAAGTTCGGTGAGGACAATTATGCAACCACTTACTTCAAATATTATAAGGATAATGTCGATAAAATAGCCACCACCAAATCAGCAACAAAGGCCTTGACAACAAAAGTCGAATGGGTAAGTTTTAAAACGTTGTTCTTCTCATCTGTACTGATTGCAGATAAGGCGTTTCTAAATGGCCAGGTAAGCACCAAAGTCAGAGGAAGCACCGATTCTACATATGTATCAGATATGACTGCTGATTTGACAATTCCGCTCGATAATTCGGGAAGTGAATCATTTGCTGCCCGGTTTTATTTTGGACCTAATCAATACAACACACTCAAACAGTACGATATAAAGCTTGATGACGAGTTATCTCTTGGCTGGACAATTATCGGATGGGTCAATAAGATCATTATCATTCCGGCTTTCGATTTTCTCAGAAGATATATCGGAAACTTTGGGTTGATTATCTTGTTGCTGACGATTTACGTCAAGCTGATCATTGCTCCATTCACCTACAAATCGTATATCTCGCAGGCTAAAATGAGGTTGTTAAAACCTGAAATTGAGGAGATTCAGAAAAAATTTGGTGATGATAAAAAGATGGAGTCGCAACAGGCAACGATGGCACTTTATAAAAAGGCGGGTGTGAATCCGATGGGTGGTTGTTTGCCAATGCTCTTTCAGATGCCAATCCTCGTCTCTATGTTCTATTTCTTCCCGATCTCCATCGAATTGAGGCAACAAAGTTTTCTTTGGGCGCACGACCTTTCAACGTACGACTCGATTCTGACACTTCCTTTTGTAGTTCCGTTTGGGTTTGGTAGTCACGTAAGCCTTTTCTGTTTGCTGATGACGGTTACCAACATTCTGTATGTGAAGTACAACAATGAAATGAGTGCCGCCGGAACGCAGCAAATGCCGGGTATGAAAACTATGATGTATTTGATGCCGGTAATGTTCCTGTTTATCTTTAACAGCTATGCTTCAGGATTAAGCTTGTATTATTTCTTGTCTTTGGTATTTACTTTCGTTCAAATGTGGATCTTTAAGAGGTTGATCAATGAAGATGCCATCCATGCACAGTTGAAAGCCAAACAAAAGATGCCGGTTGTAAAATCGAAATTTACTGCAAGGCTCGAGGAGATGGCCAAACAACGGAATACGCCGCAAAAGAAAAAATAATCAATTGATTTTTTGATATTAAAAGAGCTGTTCCGGATTTCGGGACAGCTCTTTTTGTTCCAAAGTAATTAGTGAATAGTAATTGCTGCTGGCACCTGGTTTTTAGCCACTGGCGTAGGCTTCGAGATAAGAAAGATACTGGGATTCTCTTCTCAATTCCCTTTAAAAGGTTTTTTAACCGGATGAATTTTCCTCTCAAAGTTACTGACATGCCAGCAGCCAGTTGCCTGCCGCCAGAAGCAAATCTTAATCTTATTTTGCTAACGATTGGGCAATATACTCTCCGAACCGGGTTTTAATCCCTGCAAATTCTTTCTCACAATTGTCGGCGAAGTGTTTGCATAACAATAGACGCACAGATGGTTACAGGTATTGTACGAGCCGATATCCTTACTGATGATGCAACCACAAGTTTTACGCTGGCCTTTGTCCTTAATATTCTGCTTCTTAACCTGCACTTCTTCACCAAACAGCAATTGCTCTTTGGACTTTAATCCAAGTAGGTCCATTAGTTTCAAGTCATTTGGAAATAGTTTTTCAATTAACACATCATCGATACATTTATTGTGAGTTATCTGATATTTCTCCAGGTCTATATCTTCGGCACAGGTCGCGATTCGGAAAGCAGGATTTATTTTCCGCCATTCCAGCAGGAGTTGGTGAATCTTTTCCGCAAACTCTATCTTCTGTGAAAAGGTAAATTCTGCACAATGAATATTCGACTGATTGAATATCTCAGTTTCAAGTAGAAGGTTATTCTTCACTTTCTGATAGGAAAGGATATCGGCGAAGCTAAAAACAAGCTGATCGGTATGGCAGACCAACTGTTTTCCAAGCTCCCGGATTCTCGTCAATAATTCGCTTACGGTCAATTGACCGGTCAGCAGCAATGGATCGAACCTCCAGATCACCTTCTCTTTTCCGATTAATTCTGAGAGACGGATAAAAGTTTCAATCCGGCTTTGAAGTGGGGGTACATTTGGCTCAAATCCCTCTTTTTCGTAGTTGTTCAGTGTAAACTGGAAATAGTAGTTGAGCCCAAGCCGATCGAAGACAGGAAGGTGCGGCATCAATGGTTTTGGATTTTTGGTCCAGAAGACAATCAAACGCGCTTCCCGGAAGGAGACATATTGCGGAATTGCAGGGCGAAAAGGATTGTTCCAGCACGCATAACCGCTTTTTAACCGGTTGATCAGCCACTCCGAATGAAATGCGGGAATATCGGTCGAACGGCTGGCTGAGATAATCAGCGGAGCGATGGCCGGTTTTATTTCGCCACTATCGGTCGTAATCTGAACTTCCTTCCAGATTTTCATTTGTGGGTTTACACTTGTTTTTTGCAATACGAAGCTAACTTTTTTACTGGAATTATTTAAGTCGGCTACACCTTGATGTTGAAGGATATTGATCTTTCAACGTTATTGGCAATATTAATTTTTGATCGAAAAATATTTTCCGAAAAGGCACCAAACTATTAATAATTATTTCTACATTAGAAAAATCAAGAAAATGTCATTATTTGCCCTGTTTATTTGTTCTTTTTCGGTGGAGCAGACCTGGAATTATTATCTTTTAAGCGGTTATTGATTGCGAATGAGATTGCGAATGAACTTTTTTTGCAGGAAACTACCTATACGTGATCGAAAAATTCAATTTTTACCGAAACCTATTTAACGATTCATCCCTGCATTCCCGGATGCGGTCTGAATAAACTAATTTTTAAATAATCTTTTAATACTAAGGAAATGGAAAATCGAATTGATGTAGTTCTTTCGCCTGAAAATAAAGAGACTATTTTTCAGGCAGTCAAAAGTGCCAAAACAGGCATGCCATTTTTAATCAAATTATCGGAAGATGATCGTGTAGGGATCGCTAAATTGGATGACAAACGCAAACCTTTTGTAGAGAAAAGCTTTGAATTTGCAACCCGTAACAGTGAGCTCGATCCGGGATCAGGTCTTCTCGAAGCTGCTCCCAAGGATATTGAGCTCTATTCGTTCCTTGCATCTGTGCAAAACGATCTTGAACAATTACTCGAAATGGTTACAGACACCAAACAATTGGCCGGATCGGAAGCATACGAGGTCGCCCGGATTATTTACATGAAAGCAAAAATGAATGTGAAGCTGGATATTCCGGGTTCGCAGGCAATTGTTGATGAACTAGGCAAACTTTTTAAAGCGAACGGTTCATCCACAACACCTGAAAAAAAATAATCATTAAAAGCGCTGGCCGGGAACCGGCGTTTTTTTATTAACTTTAAGTGAAGGGGTGACTTTTTCAATTCATGAACAAGTCACCCTTTCACTATTCCCAATGAAACCTCTTTTCAACTATAAGAACGAAATTGTCACTCCGACAAACGATGGCGGTACTTTGAGAGGCGATAACGATCTCAGACAACGGATGACGGTACTTTGAGAAACGATAAGGATACTTTGAGTGGTAAATCGTCACTCCGACAAACGATGGCGGTACTTTGAGAGGCGATAACGATCTCAGACAACGGATGACGGTACTTTGAGAAACGATAAGGATACTTTGAGTGGTAAATCGTCACTCCGACAAACGATGGCGGTACTTTGAGTAACGATAACGATACTTTGAGTGGTAAATCGTCACTCCGACAAACGATGGCGGTACTCTGAGAAACGATATCGATACTTTGAGAGGTAAATCGTCACTCAGACAAAGGATGAAGATACTTAGAGAAAAGAAAACGGTACTATGGGAAACGATAACGAAATTCTGCGTGCTGATTTCTTTTTTCAAACATACAATAGTTCAATACCGTACTTTCTGATAATGAATGGAAATGATATTTCTTTCAAGGAAAAGAAATAATAATGCTAAATTTGAACACTGACTTAAATTGATTATGACCGATAAAAAAAGTTTATCTGAAAGAGATATTTGCACCAAGTTTATTACTCCAGCCGTTGAAAAATCGGGTTGGAATAAACTGACACAATTACTGGAAGAAGTTTCTTTTACGGATGGTAAAATATATGTAAGAGGAAAATTCACTGCCCGGGGAATCAGAAAACGGGCTGATTACATTCTCTATTATAAACCAAATATTCCGGTCGCGATCATTGAGGCAAAAGACAATAAACATTCGGTAAGGGCAGGAATCCAACAGGCGTTCGACTATGCCAAAATACTTGATATTCCCTGCGTTTTCAGCAGCAATGGTGATGGATTTTTATTTCACGACCGAACGGCAAATGACGAAAACATCGAAACTGAACTAAGCATTGATAACTTTCCAACTCCTGAACAACTTTGGGAGAAATACAAAGTTTATAAAGGTATCATTACCCCAAATGCCGAACGAATTGCTTCGCAAGATTACTATTTCGACGGAACAAAACGCACCCCACGATACTACCAGCAAATTGCTGTAAACAGGACCGTCGAAGCCATCGCAAACGGACAAAACAGAATTCTGTTGGTAATGGCAACCGGCACTGGAAAAACCTACGCCGCATTTCAAATAGCATATCGGCTTTGGAAATCAGGAACCAAAAAACGAATACTTTTTTTAGCTGACAGAACCGCTCTGATTGACCAGACAAGGCGTGGCGATTTTAAGCATTTCAAAGGCAAAATGACAATTATTCGGAAAAAGGTCGTTCAGTCGAAAGATGGAACAGACGAATTAGTGTCATCGCGAAAAAGAGGCATCGATTCGTCCGATAAGGCATTTGAGATTTTTCTGGGTTTGTATCAAGGTTTAAGTAACAATGAACCTGGTATTGAAGATGCTTTCAAAGATTTTTCTCCCGGATTTTTTGATCTGATAATTATTGACGAGTGTCACCGCGGAAGTGCAAAAGAGGATAGCAGTTGGCGCGAAATCTTAACCTATTTTAAAGATGCGACGCATATTGGTTTAACCGCAACACCACGAGAGACGAATGAAGCCAGCAATTCGGAATATTTTGGTGATCCCCTATACACCTATTCGCTGAAACAAGGGATCGACGATGGTTTCTTGGCCCCTTACCGGGTTATAAGGATTGCTTTAAATGTGGATGCTGAAGGCTGGCGGCCCGATCAAGGAAAAACAGATAAAGATGGGAATCTGGTAGATGACCGGATTTATAACCGCCGGGATTTTGACCGTCATCTGGTGATTGAAGAACGTACGGAGAAGGTGGCAGAAAAGTTGACCGAGTTTTTGAAGGGTTACGATCGTTTTGCAAAGACCATTGTGTTTTGTGTTGATATCGACCACGCCGAACGTATGCGAACAGCTTTGGCAAAGCAAAATGCCGATTTGGTTGCCATCAATTACAAGTACATCATGCAGATTACCGGCGATAACGACGAAGGCAAACGTGAACTGGACAATTTTATCAATCCCGATGAAAGATATCCCGTGATTGCAACTACTTCCGAATTGATGACGACAGGCGTTGATGCACAAACGTGTAAAGTAATTGTACTGGATGCCAATATCAATTCGATGACGAAATTCAAGCAGATTATCGGGCGGGGTACACGGATAAACGAAGAGTATGGTAAGCTCTATTTCACCATTTTAGATTTCAGAAATGCCACCGATTTATTTGCCGACCCGGCATTCGACGGCGACCCGATCCGGATTAAACCGGCAACCGATGAAACTGATTTAGGCCATATCATTGATGAAGAAGAAACAAACGAAGACCCTGTCATTGACATTGAAACCGGGGCTGAAATTGAATTGGTAATTCCACCTGTTCGTTATCCCGAAACTGACTTACCTGAAACTGTAATAAGAGAGCCACGGAAAAAAGTCTATGTCAACGGGGTTGATGTTTCGGTATTGATAAGCCGTGAATTGTATTTCGACCAATTCGGCAGACCGATTACAATTAGTTTAAAAGACCACACAAAAGGTATTATTAAAAAGCAATTCGCTTCGTTAGACGATTTTCTGACCCGTTGGAAAGGCACCGAACGTAAAGAAGCAATCATTGCTGAATTAGTGGAACAAGGCGTAATGGTGGAAGCACTATATGAAGCTGTTGATAAGAAAATAGATTTGTTCGACCTGATTTGCCATGTGGCTTACGACCAACCACCGCTAACCAGAAAAGAGAGAGCCAACGACGTTAAGAAACGGAATTACTTTACCAAATATGGCGGCCAGACCCGTAATGTGCTGGAAGCCTTATTGGATAAATACACCGACGAAGGCATTGAAAACATGGAAAGCATGGAAGTACTGCAGGTAAAACCATTATCCGATTTTGGTTCCACAGTTGAAATTGTAAATGGTATCTTTGGCAGCCGTGACAAATATTTACAGGCAATTAAAGAGTTAGAAAACGAACTATATATTGTAGCATAACAAATGACCAATTCCCAATTCATTATTTATCAAACTGAAAACGGTCAAACTAAAATAGATGTACGTTTAGAGAACGAAACGGTTTGGTTAACTCAGAAAGCAATGGCTGAGCTTTTTCAAACCACCGTTCCAAATATAAACATGCACCTGAAAAATATTTTCAAAGAAGGTGAATTAGACCAAATGGCAACTATTAAGGATTTCTTAATAGTTCGTTTGGAAGGGAACCGGGAAGTGAGTCGAAACATTGAATATTATAATCTGGATGCAATTATTTCTGTGGGATATCGAATTAAATCTCAGGTAGCCACCAGTTTTAGAATATGGGCAACGAAACAGTTAAAGGAATTCATTATTAAAGGTTTCGTTTTGGATGATGAACGATTGAAAAACCCCGATACACCATTCGATTATTTCGATGAATTGCTTCGCCGGATTCAGGATATTCGAACTTCCGAAAAACGGTTTTATCAAAAAATAACCGACATCTATGCAACAAGTATCGATTATGACCCAACGCTTGAAACAAGTATTAATTTTTTCAAAACGGTTCAGAATAAAATGCACTGGGCGATAACAGGGCAAACGGCCGCTGAAATTATAAAACAAAGAGCCGACAGCTCCAACCCAAATATGGGATTGACTAATTGGAGAGGCGAGAAACCAAGAAAACAAGATGTTGGTATTGCAAAAAACTACCTCAATGTCGATGAGCTTGCCGCACTTAATAATCTGGTTGAACAATACCTTGTTTTCGCCGAAGGACAAGCCATGCGACGTATTCCTATGAGTATGACCGACTGGATTGAGAAATTACACGGTTTCCTTACACTTAACGATCGCGACATCTTAACCAATGCCGGAAAAATATCGCACGAGCTCGCCATCGGATACGCAGAAACTGAATATGAGAAATTCAGATTGAAAGCCATAGCCGAAAAAGATACTCAACCCGACGATTTTAATAAATTTTTGAATTCTGATGTCGGATTGTTGAAAACAAATAAAACCCGAACCCCAAAATCATAAATCCGAAATCATAAATCCGAAATCAAAATGAGCAACATAGGAGGCGTAATAAAATCAATAAGAGATATTTTCCGGAAAGACCCCGGTTTAAGTGGAGATGCACAGCGCATTGAGCAATTGGGCTGGATGATTTTTCTGAAATTGTTCGACGATAAAGACAAGGAGAAAGAACTGCTCGATCTGAAATACAAATCGGCCATTCCGATCCAATTGCAATGGCGAACATGGGCCGAAAACGATGAGGGAATTACAGGTGATGAACTGATTCTTTTTGTAAACAACACCCTCTTTCCGCAATTAAAAGAGCTTCCCGTTACAGCCGATAACCGTTTGGGCATCATCATCCGTAATATTTTCGATGGCACCAACAACTACATGAAAAGCGGAACCACATTTCGCCAGGCCATCAATAAACTGAACGAGATTGACTTCAACAGCAGCAAAGAGCACCATATTTTCAATGCCATTTACGAAGACATATTGCAGGGACTGGCGACCAAGAAAGACACGGGCGAATTTTACACGCCACGTGCTGTCACGCAGTTTATCATCGACATGGTAAACCCGCAACTGGGCGAAAAACTGAAAGACCCGGCCAACGGTACTGGTGGGTTTTTGGTGTGTGCGATTGAGCATTTGCGCAAGCAGGTAAACAATGTGGCCGACCTTAAAATCTTACAGGAAACCATTACAGGCACCGAGCTAAAACCGTTGCCGTTTATGCTGAGTGTGATCAACCTGATTATCCACGACATTGAAGTACCGCAAATTGAAAATGGCGATTCGCTAAGCCGCGAACTCACATCGATAAAACAAGCCGACCGTGTGGATGTGATCGTTACAAATCCCCCGTTTGGTGGTGTGGTAGGCGATGGGATGGAGACTAATTTCCCGTTGAACTTCCGGACGAAAGAGAGCGCCGACCTGTTTTTGATCCTCTTTATACAATTACTCAAAAATGGCGGACGGGCAGGTATTGTATTGCCCGACGGCAGTTTAACCGGTGAAGGGGTGAAAGCAAGGGTAAGGCAAAAATTATTGGAAGACTGTAATGTGCATACTATAATAAGATTGCCAAATTCTGTATTCAAACCATATGCAACTGTTGCAACTAATTTGATATTTTTTGAAAAAGGAAAGTCAACCAAAGAAATTTGGTTTTACCAACATAAATATTTGGAAGGTGTTAAAAGTTATTCCAAAACAAATCCAATAAGAATAGAAGAGTTTCAACCGATTAAAGACTGGTGGAGCAATAGAATAGAAACTGATTTTGCTTGGAAAGTAAGCATTGATACAATTATCAAACGTGGATATGATTTAGATATTAAAAATCCAAAATCAAAACAAGAAGAGAATTTGAAATCATCAATTCATGTAATTGATGAACTTAAAAATGATTTATTGGACATTCATTCAGAGATAGATGATATCTTATCTACACTCACTGTCGTTGAAGACTATGAAATAAAAACGATTGATCAAATATGTAATTTAACTAAGGGCAATACAGGAATCAAAAAGGCAATTGAAGGAGAATATCCACTTGTCGTTACGAGCGAAGTAAGAAGTTCACATAATTCTTATCAGTTTGATACTGAAGCTGTGTGTATACCGCTAGTTTCATCTAGCGGTCATGGACATGCTTCGTTAAAACGTTTACACTACCAATCTGGCAAATTTGCTTTAGGCACCATACTAGTCGCAGCAGTGCCTAAGGAAAACTCAAACATCTCAGCGCGGTACTTGTATTACTACTTGAACAATTTCAAAGATGAAATATTAGTGCCCTTAATGAAGGGAATGGCAAATGTATCTTTATCAATTGAAAAGATTAAAACCGTAAAGGTTTTTGTACCACCTGTAGAAAAGCAAAACGAATTAATTAATCTAATGGAAAAGTGCGAGAATGTACGCAAAATATTAAATAAGGCAAATGATGATTCTGAAAGCATGATAAAAATTGCTTTAGATGAGGCTTTTAATAATTAGCAATTTTATTAGTCACAAACAAACTCTTAGCGTAGCCGAAATCGAAAAGCAATTGGCCAAAACCAAACAAATCAGGCAGCACATCATCGTGAGCCAGCAAGCAACCGAGCAATTGCTCAAAGCATTGTTGCACGGGGCGTTTGAGGTGGAAGAGGCGGAGAATATTGAAAGTTAAATAACCACAAAAAGTGTAGTATGACTTTTGACCCTGAATTTAAAAAAGCATTACAATTACTGCCCGACATTGAAAAAGACAAGCTGATTTTAAGGCTGTTGAAACACAATTTGAACTTAGCCAATAAATTGCGATTTGAGCTGGTTGATACCGACTCGGTGCAAGATAAAAGAGAACTGCTCAAAACAAGAATGATCAGACGGATTGAATCGGCTACCGAACGTTATTATTCCCCCGGAATTTTATTAATGGATATTCGCGAAATAAGCGGTGAAATAAACGAACATGTTTCCATCACTAAAGACAAGTTCGGCGAAATAAGTCTGAATTGCCTAATGTTACGTCAACTGCTGGAACTAAATAACGAGCACATGAGGGTCGAAAAATACAATAAAGCATATACTTTATGTATTTACATTATAGCACGTACTTTTAAAATTTTAATGCTGATACAAAAACAGCACGAAGACCTGCACCTGGAATTTAGAGATGATATTGAAACAATTGGTGAATTGATAGGCCAAAATCATCACTTAATAAAAACAGCCATTACGAATGGCTTAGATGTTGACTGGCTCATTCGGTTCGAAATACCGAAAAATATTGCTGATATTTATAAAAAATTGCGTGAAAGGGGACTGTTGTAATAAAAAAGCAATGGGTCAAAACCAAACAAATCAGGCAGCACATAATCGCGAGCCAGCAAGCCACATGGCAATTGCTCAGAGCATTGCTGCACGGGGCGTTTGAGGTGGACAAAAATGAGAATTAGTTTATTATCTTCGTAGGTGCTTTTACTGTGATTACAATATTTGAATCAAGAAGAATAGAATCGTTAAAAAAAATCAGAATCTAATAATTTTGAATATGGCTTTTGAATCTATTACAGACACGAAGGTGGAAGAATTGATAAAACTTCCGAAGAGGGTTACAAACGCAAATACCCGCGCCAAATTAAAGGATTGCCACGAGCAGGTAAATTACGCATTAATCTGTACAACTGATGATAAGTACAGGTTTGAGCTATATTCCCGTCAGAATAAAATGGAAGGGATGGAAGATGATTTTTCATGCGGTTTAAGCTGGGTTGCACCCAATGGCGAAACACTTACCTTGTGCAGATATAACGGTTCAAGTCATAATCATCCAAATCATTTGGAAAACGAGAAACTTGGTTATAATTGTCACATTCATAGAACTACCGAACGGTATCTGAAAGCAAATAGGAAACCGGAAGGATTTGCAGTAAAAACTGAAAAATACTGCACGCTAAAAGGGGCGCTGTTTTGTTTAGTGAATGATTGTAATATTTCAGGATTGCAAACTGAGCAGGATTTACCAAAATTGTTTTAGTTATGAACTTAGATATTAAAAAAATACAAGACAACCTGTGCCTAATGTTGTGTGCAGAGATCAGGCTTCATAAAAAAAATGAAAACCTGATTCGGGTTGAGACACCCTTTTTCTTCCCCGACGGTGATCCATACCAAATTTATATTAAAGAATTACCGGGTGGTAACATCCGGCTTTCCGACATGGGGCATACTTTTATGCATTTAAGCTACGAAAACGAAACCTCAAAATTCAGAGAGGGCACACGCGGCAGTATTTTTAATCAGATACTTGCTGAAACATCCGTCAATGAACTAAATGGTGAGTTTTTTATTGAAACCAATGTTGACGGTTTAGTATTGAATATCTTCAGATTTGGGCAAGCAATTACTAAAATTAATGATCTGACTTTCCTAAACAGGGCAAGGGCCGAATCAACCTTTTATGAAGATCTTCAGGAAAACATGTTTAAGATAGTTCCTGAAAATAAGATCAGGAAAGATTATATTTTTCAGGAAATGGAAAATGCAGATGATTATCCAATTGACTATTGTATTGAAGGTAAATATCTTCCGCTTTTTGTTTTTGGAATACCAAATAAAGACAAGGCGCGTTTAACTACAATTGTATTGGAACATTTACTAAGAGCAAAAGCCAACTTCGATTCTTTATTAATCTTTGCCGATCAAACCACTATGCCCCGGTCCGATTTAGCAAGACTTTCAAACACTGGTGGTGAAATGATTTCATCATTAGACGCTGTCGACGATTTTAATCGCAAATTATTAAAAAGAGTAATGGTGAATTAGATTGATTTCCAAATAGCAACATATTTCCATTCAAATATAGGAGGCATAAAGGTGGGTTTAAGCTTTCATTACAGTGGCAGCATCGCCAATCCAGATTTATTACCTGAATTAATTGATGAGATTCAGGACATTGCCAAAATGACAAAGTGGAAATATTTTGTTTTTGACCGTCAGTTTCCCGAAAATACTATTGGAAAGCCAGACTACAACCAAAATATCTATGGTATTTGCTTTACACCGCCTGAATGCGAAACCATTCCTATCTGCTTCCTTTCAAATGGCAGGATGAGCAGTATTTCACATTTGAAATTCTTCGGGAAAGCCGATAATCAGGCAGAACAAGCGTATTTGTAAATGCTTTCGGTCAAAACACAATATGCTGGTGTTGAATTGCATCAATTTGTTATTCAACTTTTCAGGTACCTGAACAAGAAGTATTTTGCTGATTTTAAATTGACAGATGAGGGTAGTTATTGGGAAACCAATGATTTGGTTCTTCTACAAACTACTTTTAAAAAATATACCAATTTGATCAACGGTTTTGCCTCGGCGCTGGAATATATCCCTGTGCAAAAAGGCGAAACTATTGAATCTTATTTTGAAAGGCTATTGAAATTACTTCATGACAAAAGGGAACTTGAGGAATGATTAACTGTTCTGCAAATATCTTGTCTCTCACTATTTTGGCTAAAGCCAATTTAAAATTGAATTTTGGAGTCCTCCAGATAAATCTGCAGGCAATTCAACTAAGATTCTGAATGAATTACCTCTGATTTCAACATGAATTGCCACTGGCTTCAGCCAGTGGAGTCGAGGGAAAATGTGAAAAGGCTTTAGCCAAACTAGTGTAAATAAATTTAATGGCTATTTTACAAATACCAATTCATTCTTCAACTTTTCCATACAATCATTGCAAAGGCATTCATCAAAATATGTCGAAATGTAGTCAAGTATCTCTTCTGAAACTACTACATCAAAGCATGGACAATGAACGGTTCCCGTGCAAACATGCAGCTTCCCGCAATTCGCGCATTCTTTTGGTTCGTACTTTGAATACATGACTGATGAATTAGGCATACATTAAAAGAACACCTCTGTCCGGATATTTTCAGGGATGATGCCATTTTTTTCGAGTATTACAGTCACATCGTTCACCATTCCCGAATTGCCACAGATATAGTAGATTGAATCCTTATTGATCCCTTTTTCCTTTAAATAATGGGTAACACGGCCGAAATGATATACCCCATGTTCACGCGAGGTGCACAATTTGTAGTTTGCCTCAGGATAATCAGCGGAATTATAAGCTTCATAACCATGTCTTACACCGTGAATTAACTCGTAATTAAGACCTGGATTCGATAAGATAATACTGTGGAAAGGGGCTATTCCTGTTCCGGTAGCTACGAATGTAAAGTGACTTTGTTTAATCTGTTCATTATCTCTTAACAGGAAATACCCAAACGGACCGGTAATTTCCACTTTTGTCCCAATTTTCAGGTATTTCAATTCCTTTGAAATTTCGCCGGTATCGACCTCTTTGATTAATAAATCAATAAAAGGTGCATCTTCAGGACTGTAAATCGAATATTCACGGGCCTTGTTTTCACCCGGCACATTCAAAACAAGGTATTGTCCTGCCTTGAATTCAAAATCGCTTTTTTCAAGTCGCAATACGTAGGTAGATTCAGTCAGATTTCTGACTTCCAATATTTTGCTGTATGTTATTTTCTTCGTCTTCATTTTCAATTAATTAAGCGTGAATATGTCTTTCTGCACGATAAGAAGATCGTACCAACGGACTGCTTTCGACCATACTAAACCCTTTTTCGAGTGCAGCTTCACGGTATTTAATAAAGACTGCCGGTTTCACAAATTCTTCAATTTTAAGATGATGGGGCGATGGCTGAAGATATTGGCCAATCGTCAATACTTTACAACCCGCTTTAAGCAGATCGTCCATCGTTTCAAAAACTTCGCTTTCAGTTTCGCCCAATCCTACCATAATTCCCGATTTTGCCACAATTCCGGAATTGGCGATGATCTGAATTACTTTAAGACTCCGGTCGTAACGCGCCACATCCCTCACTTTTGGGGTGAGCCTGCGGACAGTTTCCATGTTATGCGAGATAACCTCCGGTCTTGCATCAATCACTTTTTGAATCAGTTCTGGCCTTGCATAGAAATCGGGAATTAAAGTCTCAATTGTTATACCTGGATTTACCTCTTTCAGTGTCTTTATCGTAAATGCCCAGAAAGCCGATCCTCCATCATCAAGATCGTCGCGCGTAACTGAAGTGATCACACAGTGTTTAATCTTAAGCGCCTGAATTGTTTCTGCCAGCCTATACGGTTCCTCCATATCAACCTGATCGGGGATCATATTCTTTACATCGCAAAAACGGCAGTTTCGGGTACACTTTTCACCCAAGATCATAAAACTGGCTGTGGCGGCCCCCCAACATTCGGCTTTGTTCGGACAATTACCGCTTACACATATTGTATTTAGTTGCTGTCTGGCTGCCAGGTGCTTCACGGTAATATAATCATTTCCCGATGGGAGAGGAGTCTTCATCCAATCAGGTAATCTTCGTGTATGTGTAGTCATAAAATTTCTGAAGAAGATGCTTAACGTTTGTTTTCCAGTTTCAACTGATTTTAAACTTTTAAAATGGATCTGAAATTTACAAAGTCAGAAATATTGAAACTGCAAGCAAGGCATCTGTTAGTAAAACTGTTACAATATTAGCTCCAAGTGCAGGAACGAGCTTCTCCATATTGTTATTAAACTGAAGTGCCGTCGCTGTTGCTTTGATCACAAAAGGCAAAGGAAGCAAACCCAAATAAAGCCAGAAGGAAGAAACCCCCGTCAGCGGAAGCATTAGGATGATAACAAAAGTTGCAACTACTCCAGCCGTATATACATAAGCTGCTTTCTGTGCCCCTAGTTTGATAACGAGGTGTTTTCGTCCCCCTTTTTTGTCAGCTTCTGCATCCGGAAATTGATTTAGCAACAGAAGCAGTGAAGTTAATATGCCGGGAGGAATGGAGATCATGATCACTTCAAATGGGAGCAATGATCCAAATGATTGTCCTGGTTTAGCTGTTAAAGCAATAAAAGTGCCTAGAACGACCAATGTACCAAGGGTTAATCCTGAAAAAAGCTCACCAAGCATAAATTTCGTCAGCAAGGGTGTATAAGCCACTATTGAAAATGCGCCGACCATCATAATGAGAAATACAGACCAGTGCGCAGTAATGCCGAAATAGATTCCGATCGCACCGGAAATCAGAAGGGTCGTAATGGCAGCAGCAAGTACCGATGATGGTTTCGTGAACCCTGATTTGATCATTCCGCTACCGCCACTGAAAGGAGTTCGCTGCGTGTTTTTGTCAATCCCTGTCAAATGGTCAGAGTATTCGTTGAAAAGGTTCACCGAGGCATGGGCAAGTACTGAACCAATCAAAACCAGTGAGATATTTAACCAGCTGATAATGACGCCATCAGGTAAATATTTAAAGGCTAATGCAATGCCGATCGCTACTAAAAGTGCTGCAAGGATCAGGAAGTTGGCTCTTATTTGATTGAGCCAGATTACTATTTTATTGGGATTTTGCATGAAAGTTAATTTATTAAAGTTATATGAAGAATCTGAAAATGCTATTTTACAGTTCTGAATGATTAACAACCATGTATTCAAGATGGTTTAAATTAAAATAAGACTCCGCTTTTAAATGGTTGGGTGCAAGGCCGAGCATATATCCACCACCACCTGAGCCACAAAGTTTTAGATAAAAGTCACCACTTTCGATTCCATGTTCAAAATATTTTCTCATCCTAACTGGCACCATCGCCCCGAAATGTGACAGTTGAAATTCAGAATAACGCGCAATTAATTTGTCAAACGCGTCAAAGTCAGAATTAATAATGGATCCGATAACCTCATTGATAAGCGGAATGTATACATTATCAATACTATTTTTAAAATCATGGTTTTTGTAATTTTCCATAAAATTGCTGACCAGCGCACCAGTATTCCCCTTCGAAAGTGTGTTGACCAGAAAAAATGTGTAGTTATTAAAAAATGGGGTGAGGTCGAAACCGGTAATAACAGATGAATGGTTATCAATCATGACTGGTCTTTTCAAAAATGATATCAGCGGATCGAAACCTGAACTTTTACCGTGAAAAAAAGACTCGATTGCACCCAGTTCTGTTTTAATTAACTGATAATCATTTAGTGAGCGGAGTATTACGTATCGATCGTAAATTGCTGCCGAAAGTGCCCCAGAGCTTCCCAGACCGGAACCAATGGGTACCGACGAATCGAAGTACAATCCATTATTTACTTCATTTTCAAATAGGTTAAGATTAAGAAACCGGAATTTGCCTGCTTTGTTTTTCAAAAAGGCAAACAGGCTTTTTAACTCCTTGTTTGATTCAATCGTTGTAACCAAAGGGTTTTCAGCTGATGAGTTTGGCCATCTGAATTGCCCCGAAAATCGTTGGTATGGTATTGCCAATGCCATAGAATTCAGGATAATGCCATATTCTCCGAACAAAAGTATTTTGGCAGGATGGCTCATGCTAAAATTTAGTTTCAGAAGTAAGAAGCTGTGGTCCGCTTCCCATTCTGTCATCTATCCACCGGCCATCTTCGCAAAATTTAGCGAGCGTATTCTGAACAAAAGGAAGCACAAGTTCTCGCTGATCTTCAAAATAGATCAGGTGAACGTTCGGTCCTGCATCAATCGTAAAGAATAAATCAAGGTCGGTTTCCTTTCTGAATTGTTTCACCGCGTCAATAATATTCAACGTATCCGGCTTTAATAATAATCCGTCGGGTGCGGAGGTAATCAACAAAGCATGGAGAGAAAGTGCTTCATTTTCAGCTAATGTGCCTATAAGTTTAAAATTATCACTGCGAATTGCATCAATCAGGTTGCGTATGTTATTGTTCGCCTGCGAAATTCTCCCTTGCCGGTAAGGATGATCATTCATGAGTGCATGACCTGAAGTGCTTGAAACGGCTTTTTCTTTGGAACTAACAATCAGAATAATATCCATCAGCTTATGAAGCCTGCTTTCCTTTGGTAATGGAAATGGGGTGGCATAATCATCAGATGATGGGTCAATGAATGGAATATTGCCCCAGGTCACAATACCTCCGAAAACCGATCGGGAAGCGCTGCCGGAGCCCATTCTGGCAATAAAGGAAGCCCTTTGAAAAAAATCGTCTTTACTCAGCTTTTTGCATTTGACAACTTCTTCCATACTTACCAGGCATAGCGCCAATGCACTCATTGATGAAGCTGATGAGGCGATACCGACAGAATGTGGAAAGTTATTCTCACTTTGAAAAACAAGTTCATAATCAGTTAGAAATGGCATTTTAGGGATCAAATAATTAAGTACCGTCTCCGTTTTTTTTTCAAATTGAAGATGACGATTTCCATGAAAATAGTATTCAAAACTGATATTTTTCTCGGCCCTTTGTTTCTTTTTGAATGACAAGGAGGTGGTTGATGATGTCTTTTCCAGCGTAATGCTTAGTGAGCCATTATCCGGAAGCTGATGTGCCCTTTTCCCCCAGTACTTAATAAGTGCTATATTCGAAGGGGCTCTCCATCTGATATTTATAACGTCTTCGCTCATTGGTTTGTCTTTTTATTTTTCTGGAAATACGATTTCTTTATAACGAAATATTGTATTTAAATTCTTATCCTTGAAATACTTAAATATATAATCCTCAGATTCTGATGAGGCTGCCAGAACAAAATCGCCGCCCCAGGCTCCAAGCGATTTCATCGATCCCGTGAAATCGTTGAAAAGACGGGTTTTGACTGGTTTTTGCTGAATCAAATGGCCGATTAATTCTTCATGATTATCAATTTGGAATTGAAAAGCTTTAAAATCGGTTGCGTTTTCCATCTCAATTGCCAGATTGGAAATATCGTTAATATCTTTTGAATGAATATTGGACATGTCCAATTTTTGGATACTCGTTTTTGTGTTTTGCTTTTGGTTCAGGTAAACGAAATAGAGCTGTTTATGAAACACAGGTTGAAAATGGGCTCTGCGGTAAAAGGGTTGACCAGCTTTAAGTTCATAAATAACAGGGGCAGAAGATCTTGCGCAGGCAATATCATAACCTGATCCATTAAATATCTGATAATTAAGTTTGAAAGGATCACAATCGGCCCAATATGCGATGTTAGAAATTAAAGAACTGCTTGAACCGAGTCCCCATTGAGGATTGAAATCCATTACCGAGGACGCCTGGTATTCATATTTCACTTCCAAAAACTTGGAATTCAATGATTTGGCGGCAACCAAAATTCTTAGGATCGTTTCTGACAGTTCCGGATGATTTGTTTCCGAAATCCGGAAGTCGGGAAGGAGCAGTGTCGTGTTAAACCAAAAATCAGTGTTAATCATTGATTTCCATTTTACTGAATGAGTTCCGTCATTTTCTTTAACTGTCAGTTTCTGTCCAAATCGCAGTGGTATTGAGAGCGAGAGCGCACCTTTAAGAACCAGGTACTCGCCCGATATCATTAATTTTGCGTGTGATTCAAAGGATTTGATCTCAGGTGAATTCATTTTTCTTCCTCATTTTCTGAATAAATTCTTCCACAGCATTGTATGAAATTGCCTTATCTGAAAAATAATTACGGACAATATCAGCTTCCAAAGTATTAACATATAATTTGTTAAGAATATTTGACAGGTGCATTTTCATGTGTCCTGCCTGAATTCCGGTTGTTATTAGCGATGCGATTGCTGAAAAATTGCTTGCTAGCCCCGAAGCAGCTGCAATCATCATCAGTTTTCTTGCATCGGGATATTTCAAAATGGCAAGCGAATTTTTCACCATCGGATGAATTCCGGTGATTCCACCAACGGTTCCAAGTGCCAGTGGAAGTTCCAACTCATATATGAATGATTTTTCAGTGAGCCTGACGGTCGTTAACCCGGCATATCTTCCTTTTCTCGAGGCATATGCATGGGCGGATGCTGAAGTCGCCCTCCAGTCGTTACCCGCGGCTAATAGCACTGCATCAATTCCATTGAATATGCCTTTATTATGCGTCACTGCCCTCGAAACATCAATATTGGCAATATCAACCGATTGTTTAAACTTTGTTGCGAAAGCTTTGTATGATAACTCTTTGTTCCACCCTTCAAGTTTTTCGACCGGACATTCCACCCAACAGCGGACAAGGCATTCCGGCGTATAATTGGAGAGGATTGCCATAATAATTTCGACTTTGTGTTCACCCGAATTTAATTCATTGATATTCTGCAGTACAGACGATATCTTTTCAAGACACGTGTTGATAAAATTAGCTCCCATTGCATCAACCGTTTCGAACGTAACATCAACCTGGTAATAATCGGGAAGTTCATTTGTTTTATCAATGAGTTGAACAGCAGTAATTCCGCCTCCCCTTTGTCTCATACTTTCGGTTATGACTTGGGTTGCTTCCAAAATATTTTCACTGATTGCCGGAAATAACTCCTTAATTAATTGTTGTTTGCCATTCCATGTAAAATGAACCTGCCCTTTTTTTACCATTCCTTGAACAGTTGCCCTAAATCCGCCTCTTTCGGCCCAGAATTTGGCGGCTTTCGATGCTGCAGCTATTACGGAACTCTCTTCAGTCACAAATGGTACAATGAAGGTTTCACCATTGATCAACATATTCGTGACTACGCCCATAGGAATCGGAAAATTTCCAACGTAATTCTCAATCATTTCGCTGTATATCCGTTGTTGATTTTCGTCCGGTGAATTGTAATCATCAAAGTCATGAGCCGCTGAACCATTCAAAGCGGTATTTTGAACGATAAAGTCAATCCTTTGAGATCGGTTATATTTAGAAAAACCGGAAATGAATCCCATTTGAATGATATTTAATATTTTAAGATTAAAACTATTAACTGACAGATAATTATAAGATTACAATTATTCCCGATTAATTGATGTCTATTCCTGCAATTGCATTAACGCCGCGGTCCTTTTAAAGTCAGGTAGCTTTTTGCCATCTGGTAACCTTCAATCTGGGCAGTAACAAATTGTTGTAAATCAGAATAATCACCCTGGCTATATTTCAGAAAAACTGATGCTTGCGCATAAATAGCGGGAAGAATTGACTTTTCAGTGAGGTAAAAACCATCCAGATAGTTTTTGATTCCTCCAGAGATAATAAGTTGATTGCAGACAAATTTTTCACCGTCAAGGATCATTTCATTTGTCAAATCGACCATCTCTTCGGCTGTAACACCGATATTTACAAAAGGCTGGTACAACTCTTTTTGGAGTATTGAACTGCGTTGTATTTCAACTTTCGAAAAATTAGTTCCACCAAAAGCACCAAATTCAATCGCCGCAAGCGGTAATTGGAGCAATCGTCGGAGGCTCTGAGGACCAAATCCCTGGCCGACTTCCTTCACAATTAAATGGAAATCAATCTTTTCTAAAAGCTTTTCGATGGTATCAACCGGAGGATTGTGAATTATATTTCCTTCTGGCTGAACCCATTCCTGGAGAGGATTCACATGGATAATCAGTCCGTCAGCTCTGAGACGGTCAATCAAACGTCTGATTTTATCCGTTTCATTTTTCTCGACCATTTCCTCAATTTGGGCAATTCCCAGATTTGCAAACAGCGGAAAATCGTCGCCTATTATCGAACGGACATCGAAATCGCTGAAATACGTATCCTCATCAAGTAACATTCTGCACGACCCTAATCCCATACCCATTCCAAATTCTTTGCATGCCATCGCAAGATTGCGGTTGATGGTACCTGATAGCTGATGGCCACCTGTCATACTTGAAACCCACATCGGAACGTTTAATTTTTTGCCGGCAAATGAGATTTGGGTAACTTTATTTGCCGGAAACCCCGAAATCATAGGTTCATAATAAAACCGGTTATCCGATTCATTTATCACCGTCTGCGATTGAAGAGCAAGATTGATATGTTCAGATTTTCGTTCTGAAATATCGGGAATCGCTTGATCATCCTTTTTTTCTGATTGATATGATATTTCCATGGTAATTAAGAAATTAAGCTATAAAATATGGCGCGAAATGACCATTTTAAGTATCTCAGAAGTCCCTTCGCCGATTTGGAGCAATCGTTGATCGCGATAAAACCGTTCTATATGATTCTCACGGAGCAATCCATATGCTCCATGGACCTGAAGGGACTCATCTGCAACTTCACGAGCAATTTCAGAGCAATAAAGTTTTGAAATGGCTGCTTGTTTGGCAAAGGGCAAACCGGCATCTTTTAATCGGCAGGCGTGATAAAGTGTATTGCGTGCAAGCTCAATTTTGACTGACATCTCGGCCAGTTTAAAAGATATTGCCTGAAATTCTGATAATGTTTTTCCAAATTGTTTCCGCTTCTTAGAGTATTCAACGGCCATTTCAAAAGCACCCTGTGCAAGTCCAAGCCCAATAGCCGCAATTGAGAGTCTTCCCCCGTCAAGGGTCGAAAGCATGATTTTCATACCATCACCTCGATTGCCAAGTAGATTTGCTTTGGGAACAATACAGTTTTCGAACCGGAGTTCGCCATTGTCGACAGCGCGCCACATCAGTTTTCCTTTAATGGGGGTTGTGGAGTAGCCAGGCGTGTTGCGATCGACCAGAATAGCCGATAACTCCTTTTTACCATTTGTCCCACCTGTAATTACCTGAAGTGTAATTCCCGAAGCAATAGAAGACGAACTGTTGGTTATGAACATCTTAGACCCATTTATCAGCCATTGTCCTTCTGTCATTTTTGCTTCTGTTTCGACACCTTTAGCATCCGAACCTGCATTTTTTTCCGTAAGGCCGAAGGCCCAAAGATTCTCCCCCGTGCAAAGTTTCGGAAGGTAATTCAAGCGTTGATCTTCGGTTCCATAGGTATAAATTGGGAATATCCCTAATGAATTATGAGCTGAAACAGTTGCAGCAGGCGAGCTATCGATGCGTGCAATCTCTTCAACGGCAATTATATATGAAAGGTAATCCAAACCTTGTCCACCATATTTTTCAGAAAGCGTAATCCCAAACAAACCCTCCTTTCCCATTTTTTGAGCCAATTCAACAGGAAATTCTTCCTTTTCATCCTGTGCAATTGCCAAAGGTTTGATAACAGTTTCAGAAAATGCCCGTATTTTTTTTCTGTATTCAATATATCGGTCTTCCAATAATTCATTCATAGTTTATCCTCCAAATAGATGAGGGGCATCTGGTCAGTAACCTGAGCTCCCACATTAACCGCAATTTTTTTCACTTTGGCATCTTTAGGCGAAAGAATTCGGTTTTCAGATTTCATCGCTTCAATTATCATCATGAGGTCACCTTTTTTTATTATTTGATCTTTTTTGACGCTTATTTCCAATATTCTACCATGCAAAGGGGATTTGATCTCTCCTGCTTCAATCTCCAATGTATTATCTGAGCTGGTAATGGTTTCAGGATAACTTCTCAAAAGACCCGGAAATGATATTTTGTACTGTTGATTTTCGCAACTAATCCACATACTACTTTGATATTCAATTGAAAATGATAATTGCATTGTATTTTCACCGATCATTATTCCGCATTGGCCAATTGACTCATTAATTATTTTAAACCAGTACTTTGTTCCATTCAGGATGTATGCCGCCTTAGTTCTGTCTCTTAAACAGATATCTACACAAACCAATTTACCATCTATATTTAGCCTGATTGTTTGATCTGTTACCCGCCAATATCCCAGGTATTTCCAGGGATCAGAAGTTTCCGGACGAACATTAGCGATGTAAAATTTTTCGATGGAAAGTGCGATCAAAAAATGCAGATGGACAGGATTTGGTCGATTTATATAATTGTCTATTAGTAATTTGTGATAGTCTTTGCAAAATTCAACCGTAATATTATTTTGCTTGTATTCAGGATGAGATAAAATCGCTTCGAGATACCTGGTATTTGTTTCAGGACCAATGATATTCAGGTTTTTGATATTGGTCCGAAGCAACTTTATTGAACTTTCACGGTCCTTTCCTAAGGCAATCAACTTTAATAGCAAAGGATCGAATTGGTTCATTATTTGTTGATTGCAGGTAATATCGGTCTCAATGCGCAGATTTGAATGCTTCGGAAGATTGACAGAAATAACAGGAAGAGGAGAGGGCGTGAAATTTTGTGAAGGATCTTCGGCATAAATTCTTAATTCGATGGCGTGACCTTTTAGATTCACCTCGTCCTGAGAAATTGAGAGTGAAAGTCTTGAAGCGATTCGTATTTGCTCACTGACAATATCAATGCCTGTGATTTCTTCTGTTACAGCGTGTTCAACCTGAATCCTTGGATTCATTTCCAAAAAGAAATAGTTTCCTGCTTCATCAATCAGGAATTCAACGGTTCCTGCTCCTGAGTAATTGACGGCTTTCCCAATTTTTATGGCAGAATCCAGAATTTTAGAACGCAATTCCGGCGATAAAAAAATGGCTGGAGCCTCTTCTATGATCTTTTGATGATTGCGCTGAACAGAGCACTCCCGCTCGTATAAATGTATAATATTATTGTAGTTATCGCCAATTATCTGAACTTCAACATGACGTGCATTTTGTATGTATTGTTCAATAAACAGCTCGCCGTTTCCAAAATAGTTCAAAGCCGCACGTGCTGATTTTCCAACCTGAATTTTGAGATCCTCATGGTTATGAACCAGTTCAATTCCCTTTCCGCCACCTCCATATGAAGCCTTAATCATTGCAGGGAAGTGCAATTGATCTTCGTCAGGATCGGGTGATATGAGATTGATTTTCTGACTAAAAATTACAGGAATTCCAAGGCTGGCAACCAGCGCTTTAGCCGCAGGTTTATTACCCATTAACCTTAATACTTCGGAGCGAGGCCCAATAAAAGTAATAAGATGTTCTTCGCATGCCATCGCAAAAGCAGGATTTTCCGAGAGAAATCCATATCCCGGATGAATTGCTTTTGAGTCCGTTGAAATGGCGATATGAATGATCTTTTCAATATTCAAAAAGGTTGAATTCAGGTCACCGCTTCCAAGATTCACAGACTCATCGGCAAGCCTGACGTAATCAGCTTCTTTTTCGGACTCAATATAAATAGCGACTGTCCTGATCGACAATTTCTTCGCCGAACGGATAATTCTTAAGGCTATTTCACCTCTATTCGCTATTAGTATTTTATTCAAAAATGCCATTAAATCATTTATTAATAGAGTTATGTGGTTCTATTGTTGAATATGGGGTCAGCTTAATACCATTTTGGCTTTCTTTTTTCAAGAAAGGCAGAAAATCCTTCCTGCGCCTCGGGAGATACCCTGATACGTGCCAATAATTCGGGAATTTGCAACATCTCTTCGGTCATTGATTGATCTGTCAATCCGTTAATTAACCTTTTCGATTCGAATATGGCCAATTTGCCATTCGCAAGTACCTCTGAAATAAGTGAATTCACATATAATTCCATGAATTCCAGAGATGGGAAGGATTTATTAAGCAAACCATATTTTACTGCATCTTTACCATTGAAGCTCATTGCTGAAAAGATAAGCGCTTTCAGGTCGGATGCATGTACTTTCCTGAGCATGTAAGGCGCGATAGATGCAGCCGCCATCCCAATACGTGTTTCGCTCAACGAAAACTTTGTGCTGTCAATACAGTACGCTAGATCACAGGCTGCGACGATACCGTTTCCACCACCAAAAACGTTTCCATGAACGACTGAAATAACGACCTTACTGCTGTTGTAAATCGCTTTAAACAGTTCAGACAGCTCTTTGCACTCCCTTAAATTCTCTTCTGCGGTGAGACTGAAAGCCCTTTTCATCCAGTTAAGATCTGCTCCTGAACAAAACGATTTCCCTTGTCCCCGAATTACCACAAGTCTGATTTGGCTCTCTTCCTCAATTTTTTTGAAAAAGGCAGTTAATTCCCGAATCATAATGTCATCCATGGCATTATGGACATCTGGCCGTGCAAGCCAAAGGGTGACTAACTGCCCATTAAATTCTGTTACTATTGTACTGAACTCTTTCACAATAAATTAGTATTTGAATAACTTGTAATTGATTTCTGAAATGTCCTATTTATATAATTCGGAATTATCTGTAAAAATCAGGTATTCATCAATCAGGCCATCTTTCATTTTCCAGGTACATGAAAAGGGCACCTCAAGTGATGAATTGTTATGGCGAATGTATTTTACATCTCCATTTGTGAAAATGACATTATCTACACTCCAGGACTCAAGATTTGAGTGGCTGATCCCTTTCAGACTTTCAAAGAATTTCCCCACAAAATCGACGATTGCTTTGTTGCCTTTTACGGCAGGATTATTTGCGAACCGGAAAATCCCATCTGGCGTGATAAATGAGGCGAACTTTGCACAATCTGCACTGTCAATTGATTGATAAGCTGCAGATACTAATTCTTTATATTCCATATTTATTTAATTATTAATGATTTACATTCTGATTATTCCATTTTTTGGTTCCGCGAATTTTCTATTCGAGGCAATTGAAATGGCTAAGCCGACAATATCTCTGGTATCGGCAGGATTGATAATTCCATCATCCCATAGCCTTGAAGTACTGTAATAGGCAGAACTCTCTTCTTCAAATTGATTGATAAGATTGGAGTTACTGTCTTCAAGGTTACTCCCTTTGATTGAATTCAAAACCTGGAGTGCCTGTTGTCCACCCATCACACCAATCTTTGAACTGGGCCAAACAAACAGAAAATCAGGATTGTATGCCCTTCCTGCCATCGCATAATTTCCAGCTCCAAACGATCCACCGAAAATGACAGTTATTTTAGGAACTACTGCAGTTGCAACTGCATGAATAAGTTTAGCTCCATTTCTCGCAATACCTTCGTGTTCGTATTTTTTACCCACAATAAAACCCGAAATATTTTGCAAAAAAAGGATGGGTATTTTCCTGAAATTACAGATTTCGATAAAATGAGCACCTTTCAATGAAGCCTCCGAGGTAAGAAATCCATTGTTTGCGATAATCCCAACAGGAAATCCTAATACTCTCGAATAGCCAGTTACGATGGTATCACCATAATTCCGTTTAAACGCTTCAAATTTGCTTCCGTCCACTATTCTGGCAATAATCTCATAAATATCAACGGGTTTCCGGAGATCGGTGGGAGCGAGGCCATACAATTCGATGGGATCGTATGCTGGTTCTTCAACAGAAACTACCTCAAAATGCTGTGCTTCATTTTGAGGTACCAATTCAAAGATGTTCCGGCATATGCGTATTGCATCTATTTCATTTTCTGCAAGATGGTCTGCAACCCCAGAAATTCCTGCATGAACGAAGGCACCGCCCAACTCTTCGGCTGTAACCTCTTCGCCAGTTGCTGCCTTTACCAATGGTGGTCCGCCAATGAAAATCGTCCCTTGATTTTTAACAATAATAGTTTCATCACTCATTGCAGGAACATATGCTCCACCGGCAGTGCAAGATCCCATAACAATTGATACCTGGGGAATACCTGCAGCTGACATTTGTGCCTGATTGAAAAAAATACGTCCGAAACCGTCGCGATCTGGAAATATCCGTGATTGTTCGGGTAAGAAGATTCCGCCTGAATCAACTAAATAAACGCAGGGCAAGTGATTTTTCATTGCAATCTCCTGGCCCCTTAAATGTTTTTTTACCGTTTCTTTGATGTAGGTCCCCCCTTTGACGGTTGCATCATTTGCGATAATCATGCATGATTTACCGTGAATCTTTCCAATTCCTGTTATTATTCCAGCTGATGGAAATTGATTTTCATATTGACCATATGCTGCAAGGACGGAAAGTTCAAGAAATGGTGTTTTCTCGTCGATCAGTAACTCAATTCTGCTTCTGGCATCCAGTTTTCCTCGTAAGCGATGTCTGACAGCTGCGGAATCCTCATCACGATTAGTAATACTTTTCATCCTTGAATGATAAGTACTTATCACCTTCGAATAAGACTCAACGCTATCCTTAAACTTAGTATCAGAGGCATCTATTTTCGATTTGATCTGGTTCATAACTTATTCGTACAGTCCAGGGAATTTTACTGGGTTAACAATGTGCATTATCTCATATACTGCTTCGATAATCGTTTCTGTATTAGGTTTCGAAAAATACTCACCATCGGTGCCATACGCTCCCCTATGTTCTTTGGCAGACAATGTTTTGGGAGGAGTATCGAGGTAATTAAACGCATTTTGTTCAACCAAAACTTTTTGCATCATATAGGCAGTACCTCCGCCAGGAACATCTTCGTCGACAAAGAGGATTTTATTTGTTTTTTGGATTGATCTTCGTATAATATGCAGTGTATCGAATGGTATAAGTGTTTGTATATCAATTAATTCGGCTGAAATATTGAGTGCTTTTAATTTATTTACAGCACTATGGGCTATTGTTACATTCCAACCGTAGGTGACAATCGTAATATCTGTCCCTTCTTCCAATACTTCGGGAATACCCAAAGGAACGGTGAATTCTCCAAGATTTTCTGGCAGCATTTCACGGATATAATATCCTTTCAATGGCTCTATTACCAATGCTGGATTGTTCCCTTTCATAAGCGTATTATAAAATCCTGCGGCTTGAGTCATGTTTCGTGGTACACAAATGTTGATTCCGCCAAGCGAGCCAAGCAACATGCTCATCGGTGACCCAGAGTGCCACATTCCCTGTAATTGATGACCCCTTGTTCGTATGATTAACGGGGCAATCTGCTGACCGCTTGTGCGATAATAGAGCGTCGCAAGGTCATCCGAAATAGTTGGCAAGGCATAGATCAGATAATCGAGGTATTGAATTTCTGCTATTGGTCTAAATCCCCGAAGCGCTAATCCAATCCCCTGGCCTATTATAGTCGTTTCCCTGATTCCTGTATCAAATACCCTGTGAACACCATATTTTTCCTGCATTCCTTTCATTCCCTGGTTGACATCACCAAGCCGGCCAGTATCTTCGCCGAAAGTTAACAGGAGCGGATATTTTTCAAAAAGCAGGTCGAAATTGAGATTAAGAATTTCGTGCGCAGGAACAGTTGGGGATTCAGCTCTATAAACTGGTCTTGTATTATTACTTGAATCAAAATTGTTTACGTCGCTAAATATATGGGTGTTATACTTATCCTTTCCTTTATTCTCGATTTTTAAAATCCACTCCAACAGACTACGTTTGCTCTTTTGAAAAGCTTTATTCCCATGGAGTGATCTAAGTTGTTTTTTAGCAAATGCCAGTAATTTTTTTCTGGTTGGAAAAGGTGCATTTAGGACTTCTTCCAGACCATCAACTATTATTTCTGAAACTGACGTGTTTTCAGATCTTATTAAGTCAATTAAATTCTTGAGCTCATTTTTTTCCGTATCAAAACTTTGAATGAATGATTGCCATGCTAGTTCTTTGGCAAGCCTTGCACGCTCAATCGCTTTATTTTCAATCGTTTTAATGGTTTTTTTGTCAGCCAGATTTTCATAAAGTATCCATTCCCTGAATTTCAAAATCGGATCATGTTCCTTTTCCCAATCTAATCGATCGTCACTTTTATATCTTTCATGAGAACCTGAAGTTGAATGCCCCAATGGCTGTGTCAATTCGTTAATATGAAATATTACCGGCGTATGATTCTCTCTGCAAATTTTGATTCCCTTTTCAAAGGTCTGTACCAAAGCCTGATAATCGTATCCCGGACAAACGAAGATTTTACATCCCGGATCTTTTTCGCTGGCTTCGAATCCTTTGAGCGCTTTGGATATACTTCCCTTTGCAGTCTGAAGTTCAACAGGAACGCTGATTCCGTATCCATCATCCCAAATGGCAATAGCCAGAGGAACCTGAAGCACACAAGCTGCGTTAATGGTCTCGAAAAACATACCTTCAGAAGTACTCGATTCACCAATTGTTCCAAAAGCCACTTCATTCCCTGTAATTGTATTTTTGGTATATTGTTGTAATTCAGGATTCTCTCTTACAAGTTTAGATGCATGAGCCAAGCCTAAAAGGCGAGGCATTTGCCCGGCAGTTGATGAAACATCCGAAGAAGAGTTTTTTTGTTCCAATAAATTGTCGAGTCCGTTCTCAATACCATAATTTCGGGTAGCGTGATGATTATTAAAATTACGCCCACCTGTTGACGGATTATTCTCTATATCAGTGTCACCATAAATCTGGGAGAAAAATTCTTCCGGATTGAGCAATCCTGCAGCCAGCATAAATGTCTGATCTCTGTAATAACCAGATCTCCAATCACCTTTTGTGAAATATTTGGCATATGCAACCTGAGCAACTTCTTTTCCATCACCAAAAATGCCGAAATGAGCACGGCCTGCATGTACCTCTTTCCGCCCCAGGATACTTAACTGCCGACTTAAGAAAACAGTATAGTAATCATTAATAACGATCTCTTTATCAATACTCAACGATGTTGGTAGTCCGACTTTTTCCAGTTGCATTATCAAATTGTGAGAATTAAATTTTAAGTATTAAACCGTTCAATCAAATTACCTATGCATTCTTATTTAGATTAAATAACGATTATTTGAGCGTTTAGTTTTAAAGAACAGTACGATTTAATCCCTGGTTAAATATTATTTGTTTGATACGATCCGGATTGTACACAATCAATAGAGTTCAAAATTCAGTTATTTAATTAGTTAACGGTTTATTTATTGCTATTTGTCAGGTAATCTTCAACCTCATTTTTTTTTACTCATTCCGAAAGGCACAAAAAAAGGCGACTCCAAAAGAATCGCCTTAAAATTATTTAACAAATTATTTAATCTTGCTTAATTTCGTCTTCGAAATTGTTTTGAAGTGCCACCATTTTAAGTGCCGTTACTGCAGCTTCATCTCCTTTGTTGCCAAGTCTGCCACCAGCGCGGTCAAGTGCCTGTTGCTGATTTTCAGTCGTTAACAATCCAAATATTACCGGAAGATTGTATTTGATGTTTAAGTCAGTGGCTCCCTTGGTTACGCCTTGACAGATAAAATCGAAATGACGGGTTTCGCCCTGAATAACGCATCCCAACAGGATAATTGCATCAACATCAGTATATTCAGCAAAGAACTGTCCGCCAAGGGTTAACTCAAAACTTCCCGGAACATGCTTTACTAGAATATCCTCATCCTGAACACCATGTTTTTTAAGCGTATCGACCGCTCCACGCATTAAAGCACCTGTCACATCATAATTCCATTCCGATACAACAATGCCGAATTTCATTTCATTTCCATCGGGGACTGAACTTAGGACGTATTCTGAAAGATTTTTTGTAGCCATATTTTAAAATTTTTGACAAACCTACGTAAAAATTGAATTACTGAAATGAAAATTTCCGTGTAATGGACCCTTAATTGTGTGTGGCTGGTTTCTGAAATTATAACAAAAGGCAGCAACCAGAAGCCTATTTAATTTCCTGAACCCTGCCTACCTCACCGCTGGTTAATCTTACTTTGATTCCATGAGGATGAAACTGGCTGTTTGTCAGGATGTTTTGAACAATTCCCGCCGTGAGCTTTCCGGTTCGTTGATCTTCTTTCAAAACGATCGCAACACTAATTCCGGGTTTGATATTACTTCTGTTTTTGCCGTCCATAAAATCCATTTTAACGCATTCAGATTAATTGATTCTTGTTTCTCAAGCGTACAAAAATAGAGAGGATATAAGGAGGATTTACGAATGCAGGCATTTTTTATTTTATTCAAGTTTTACGGAATGTTTTTGTACATAGGATTTGAATTCACGATTGCCAAAATAATCAATTACTTTGCAGCACAAAAAATCAACGGTCATGGTTTCAACGCGCATACTTTTTATACTGGTTCTACTTATTATCCCAACGTCAATCTTCGCTCAAAACTTATATCACAATTATTCGATAACGTTAAACTCAAATCCCAATTCCGAATTTAAATTGCCGTCTGCTTCATTAAGAACCGTCTTTGACTTTAAGGTCGATCAGATTTCGGATCAAATTGCAGACTCAGCGAGTGATAAATCAATTGAGATGGATGTTATACAGAATCAACCAGTTCATCCTCAATGGATCAAAGCAGCGATTGTTCCTTTAGCGATTATCACTGCAGGAACAATTACTATTTTGGTAGAACCGCAATGTCTCTTAAGTAAATATACTATTCAGAATAAAGTGAATGAGATATTTCCGGATTTTCACTCTTCCTTGGATAACTATTTGCAATATGCTCCGCTTGGTGTTGTATTTGGATTAAAAGCTGCCGGAGTGAAAAGCCATAGTGATTTTTTGAACCAGGTAGCGATCACTGTCAAAGCCGAATTACTGATGACAGTTATTGTTCGTGGAATGAAAAATTGGATACCAAGTGAAAGACCGTCCGGATCAGGTATGAACTCGATGCCGTCCGGACATACCGCGCAGGCATTTCTCTCCGCAACTATTCTTGACATGGAGTATCGTAATACATCACTCTGGATTAGCGTTGGCGGGTATGCTGTTGCAACCACAACAGCAGTCTATAGGATGGCCAATAATCAGCATTGGATTTCGGATGTTCTGATTGGAGCTGGAATAGGCATTTTCTCAACAAAGATTGTTTATTACACACATCGTTATCGTTGGGGAAAAAAGAACAATATTGTTATTCTTCCAGCAGTTTATAAAAATGGCGGAGGAGTTTCCTTTGCCATGATATTGTAGCGAATTAAGTAAATTGCTTATTTAAAGCAAAATGAGCCCGGAATTATACCCGTTTTGAAGCTGTCGATTTTGGCCCCAAGTGTCGAGTATCGGTAAACCAGGCCCCGTTGGAGATAATCGATGGCATCACTAAGGTAGAGCTCCGAAGTATTCGGATCGATAGCAAGACTGTAATATAGATGTTGCTGTGTTGATAAAAACGGGTAATCGTCTAATTTTGACTGATTTACGCCAAACTTCCAAATGCCGTTATTTAGAAATACCAGGGTATCTTTCTGACCGTTAATTGTGAGACGTGAAGGTTTGGCATCTGCTGTAAGGGAGAAACTCTTTTCAATCGTGCGAGTGGCAGGATCAATCTGCTGAAGCATTGGAACTCTTGAAGTTGTTCCGTTTTTAGACCATCCGCCATCGCAAAGCGTCCAAATTTTATTGTATTTATCAAGCACTAATCCTCCGGGTTGTTTCCCGGTTTTTATTTCATCTACAATAGAATCCGTGCGGGTATCTATCACTAAGATGGTATTGTCGAACGACCAGCAACTCACAAACAGGAAGTCGTTCCACTGAACCATTTGTTCCGTAGATGCATGACCTGTTGTGATTATTGCACCTGTTAATTGATAGTTTTTGGGATTGACAATTGTAATTTGCCCAGCATAAAGATCTGTTATGTAGGCTTTATCTGGATTTACAAAATGAATATACCTTGGAGAAGTCAATCCTGTTATTTTTCCGACATATTTTCCATCTGAAGTATTGATCACATAAATTTTCCCCGAATTATTTATAACGATATACCCCAGGTTATTTTGGATGACCATCGATTGTGCAACATCACCAAGTGGCAATCCATTGGCGCTGTAAAAAATGTCATTTAATACTGCACGTTTAACCGGATCGTAAAACGATAGAGAAGCATTTCCATACATGAAATTCCCTTCATTAACGATAAATACACCTCCTGCCGAAGGCAAAGTTCCTGACTGATGGCGGGTCATCCACTCGTCATCTTTCATACAACCGGCAAACACAAAAAGTGTTAACAGAAACAGGCTAATGGTTGAATAATTTATCGTCATTTCAGAAATCGTAACGTATTAGTAAGGAATAATTTCTTCCAGGCATAGGATGTTGTAATACAGTACGATACTCTTCATTGAAAAGATTAAACACTTTCAATTCAATGTCTAATTTCTTTCTGTTCAAATTGATCTCTTTTCCAAGAAAAAGATTATTCATAAAATAGGGGTACAGCACATCCAATTTTGAGGTTTTGTCATTACTTGTAGTTGTGAAACGCTCACTGTAATAAGTCCATAGCCATGTTACATGATATCCGGAACGGGAGAGATTGATAAGAATATTTGATGAATGTTTTGGAATGTAGGGCAGTTGTTTTCCAATTGATTCGTCAGCCCAGTTTCGTGGATCGTCCCGATTGATTGATTGGGTAAACGCATAATTTCCATTTACATGATAATCAATCGTGTATATTTTGCCACTGAATCCTGTGTTTAGTTCAATTCCACTGGCATTTACCCTTTTCATATTATAAGGCTCCCAATAACCCTGTGGTGTTGGCAACCAGATGATCCAGTTATTGATTCGTGAATAATAACCGTTTAATGCAGCATGGAAGGTCATATTTCCGTTTGTTCCTGAATAACCTGTTCCCATATCAGCCATTATTCCTTCCTCTGGTTTTAAAAGTGGGTTTCCTCCAGGAATATAATAGAGATCGTTAAGTGTAGGTTGATGATAATTGCGGGCCAGATTACCTTTTATAAAGTATCCTTTATCTCGAAAGGGGTGATATTCGATTCCTGCAGAAGGAATAAACGGCGTGAACTTACCTCCGATATGGTCTTCTCTGACCAACAGATTGGCAGAAAGCTTATTGTTGAAAGATTTACTTAATTGAACGTATGCTGAATGATCCTGTCGCTGCCTGTCATAGTCTTGCGGCTCACCATTCATTGGCGAATTCTTGGAGTAAACACTGTTTATTTCAGTATTCGCACCAGTAACTATTGAAAAATCTCCTGAAAATTGATAATTGTAAATTGCTTTAAATAAATAAGATGCGGACCTTGAATCAGAGTTGATCACAAGCTGATCCGCGGCGCCTGAAACTTTAGTTTTCAACTGATAGTTTAATAGTTGAATATTTGCACCGGAAGTTAAGCTAAGTGTTTCTTTTCTGCCGTAATATTTCCATTCGGCCACCGGGCGATGCGCATTTTCGGTTTGGCGGTTGATATTGGCCGCATTGCCTGTTTCGTTCGAGAGCAACCGCGGAAGACTGCGATCATTGTGCTGATACCAATATCGAATAATCAGGATACTCTTTTCTGTCGGATGCAAATATAATTCCTGAAGAAGTCCAAAATTCTCATACTGTGAATTTTCGTTTCGCTGGGTAGGGTAGAGGTAGTTGCCTGTTTTAGGATCAATATCTGCAATGAACTTATTTACAAATTGATAGTCATTTTCGGAGTAATTATAATAAGCTCTTGTCTGTGATTGTATTTTTTTATTCCCCCGGTTTATCTGGAAAAATTCGTCCTTTGTTCCATAGCTTCCGATACCTGTAAGTAATCTCCCGGAAAATTTATTTTGCCAGTCAGTGGAATTTTCAAGTTTGACGACTCCGCCCAAAGCACCACTTTTTTCAGACAATGAACCAGAACCATGCAATAAACTGACATTGTCTGTAAAGTAAACTGGTATTGTTGAGAAATCGACCATTCCGAGCATTGGCGAGTTAAGGCTGATCCCATTCCATGATACCTGCGTGTGCGAAGGCGCTGTTCCGCGAAATGATGCAGTTGCCATCGCACCACGGCCATACTCTTTGATAAAGATGGGTGTGTTTTGCATAATTAACTCCGAAAGATTGGATGTCAATGCTTTAATCATTGAAATAGAATCGATTCTTGTTGTAGTTTTTCCGGCTTGTTCTTTAATTGCCTTATTTGCATAGACTTCAATGGTTTTTATCTTTAAAGTGTCGGAAATATGTTGGGCCGATGCAAAATCAACTGATAACAAGATAAATATTAAGGCATAAATGGGACTCAGGTACCTGAATTGAAAGATGGAATTTTTTTGGTACCTTTTAATCATTAATAAATTACAATAAGTCAGTTCGGTTTATATTCAATTAATGAAAGATCTGCCGCACCGCTGACCTCTGTTGATATCTCATTCAGCCATCCAGCAACCTGAAATACGCCACTCTGAATTTTAATAAAGCTGATTCCGGCAAGATTGACCTTATTTCCTGTTTTATCAACGGCATTTGAAATATCAAAAAGATTAGCTTTAAGTGAAATATTGTAATCTAAGTTGTTATAGCACTCGGCATATCCATAGGTAAACATTCCTGGGTTTAAAATCCAGTTTTCAATTTCAGGCTGGGTTGATATGTTTTTATAGGCATTGGGAAGTTTTACTCCTGTGAATACCACTTCTGAAGAGTTTCCATATCCACTCCACCACCATGAAGAGGACTCGAAAACAGGCTTAAGTTCATCGCTGTTCCCTTTATTATCTTTCCATGTGATGTTTCCGTTACCTACAGGTTTATAATAAGTTACCTTGTAATCATGGATTGTCTCCGGATGATTGTACTCGCTTCCTATAATTTCTGCCCATTCACCGTCATTCGGAATTCCGTCCGAATTAACATCATTCATTACAAACACAACTGCAGGTTCCGACGACGGGCCAGGTTGCGTAAAAACAGCAAAATCAGCACCTTCTGCATTTTTAACAACATGGTCGAATCCTGCAATAATATAACCTCCCCAACCTCCCAACGAGGTGTATTGTTTGGTTCCAATCCAGGGCTGACCGATAAAATCGTCTCCTTTCCAGTATGCAGGGATCAGCGAGGCATGTTGTCCGGGACCATATTTATAGTCGTAAATCTTAGTTATATAAGGTGAAAGGTTCGAAAAGACGGAGATCAGAAACATTTTATTGTCACTTCCGATGTCATTTGATACTTTAAGCTGTAGATTGTAATTGCCTATTTTTGAAGGCATAAACGTGTATAGTTTTGCCGATGATACAACAGCTCCGTTCACTTCCCATGTATAAGTAGATTTTTCTCCGTTTGTCACCGTAGGATTGATCGAAAGCGACTTTCCTACTTCGACTTTGAAGCCTTCAGCAGGAATCGCAATTGTGATTACTGGCCCAGACAGCTTTTGGGCTTCGCTACAAGAAGTAAACACAACTGCAGGTCCACAAAATAACAGGCAAATGATACGAAAATTAAATTTTAACATACTTAAAATCAATTTAATAAATAACAATTAATTGATTTTAAGCTCATCGGAAGTAATGCAGAATGGAAAACGGCCATCTGTACGCTTTTATCCCGAAAGCTTAAACCGTGAATGGCTGGTCTTCTGACTTATCCCGATTTCTGGTTACCTTCCCGTTCTTTTTTGGAAAGAATAGTGGTCATTAACCAGAAACATACTATTCCGCAATAGCGGAATCGGGTTTTACAGCAGCGGGTACTGTCCCGGATTTTCACCGGATTCCCAAATTAAGCCCTTACGGGCACCAATTCTGTGCAAAAGTAAGAAATTAGTTGCTCTCTTCGATAAAATCAGGCGTGTTTTTTAATAAGGTTTGTAAAGTCATAAATCAGCATTATTTGTAAATAGTTTTTTAACAAATGGCTGTTTAATTTGTAATCGGTATCATTTATGCACCCGATCTGTAAAGCTACATTTTTATTCATTTTATAACCTGCTCCTAAGTAAAAACGGTTTTTCTCGACTACCGGACCATGCTGAGGCATAAATAATTCATCACTTAATGCAAGATAGATGCTGCCATGAACCATTTCAGTTTTGTTGATGGGTACCAGCAGACCAAGCCGGTATTTTAGTCGATTTTTATAATTGTCGCCAATAAAGCGTTGCTCAAGCCGGACCCTGTGTTCGAAATAGAACCGATTGAAAGTTTGTTTTAGATTTAATTCGAGCCATGTTCTTAATTCTTTTTGCAGGGCTGGTGTTTGAAAGAATCCTCCTGGCTCATCTGTATTGAAAAAACCGGCACCAAATAAACCCGTTAGATTTTTGGAAATGTCATATCCAATTCCCATTTTAATTTCAAAATAATCGTATTTGAAATCATAGTTATCACTCCTGATGTGGCCTTCACCTAAAAGTGACCACTTTGGAGAGAATTTTCCTTTAACAAGAACAGAATTCCAATTTCCTAAACTTTGATTGTCCTGTGCATGACACGAAGTGTAAGTGATTATAAAAATGGTGGCTATAAAGATAACTGAAAATATTCGTCTGGTAAAATTCATATCAATTAAGTATGTTGCAAACATAGCATTTAAATCTAATCAGAACGAACTGTCTTTTACTATTTGTTGTTATCCAATAAATTGATGGCTGCGAGAAGTAACTTTAATGAATATGATTTTTTATTGCTCAATAGTTTTGAAAAAAATTATACTTTTATTAGAATGGTCTGTCAAAGATCCGTAGTTTTTAAAATGTTGTAATTCAGTTAAATAATATTACGAATATGAATAATTTAAATGGATTAACCCCTGTTTCGGTTTGGAGTTATTTCGAAAGTATTTGCCAGGTACCGCGTCCTTCAAAACATGAAGAGAAGATTATCGGCTTTATAATGGATTTTGCACAACAATACGGTTTATCGGCCAAAAAAGATTCCGCTGGTAATGTGTTGATTAGCAAACATGCCTCAAAAGGAATGGAAGGTCGTCGAACTTTAGTTCTTCAATCGCATCTTGATATGGTTTGTGAAAAAAACGCAGGGACCATTCATAACTTTGATACAGATCCCATTAAGCCTTATATTGACGGAGAATGGGTAACTGCTGATGGTACTACACTTGGTGCTGATTGCGGAATCGGAATAGCTACTCAACTTGCAATTTTGTCAATGGACGCGCTGAAACATGGACCAATTGAGTGTCTGTTTACCGTAGATGAAGAGACTGGACTAACCGGCGCAAATGCACTTGAACCAGGTTTTTTTAGCGGTAAAGGACTTGTAAATCTCGATTCGGAGGATGAAGGAGAACTATTTATTGGCTGTGCAGGGGGAATGGATACGGTCGCGACTATTCATTATGAAGAAGTTGCATCTCCTGATGACTTATTTCCAATTAGGATTGGCATAAGTGGTCTTTTGGGTGGTCATTCGGGCGATGATATCAATAAAAACAGGGGAAACGCGATTAAAGTATTAAACCGGTTTTTGTGGCTTCTAACACAGAAATATGAAATTTGTATTGCTGATTTTAATGGCGGTAATCTTCGAAATGCAATTGCCCGCGAAGCCTTTGCTACTGTTTTAGTTCCAGGCTCAAGTAAAGAACAGATTACCGTTGACTTTAATATTTTCAGATCAGTTATTGAGGCAGAGATTTTACTCAATGAGCCGAATATTAAGCTTTTGCTGGAAAGTACTGAACACCCCAAATTTGTTATCGACAGATCAAGCCAAATCCGATTGCTAAATGCATTATATGCTTGTCCTCATGGAGTTTTGGCAATGAGTATGCGAATGCCAGGATTGGTCGAAACGTCCACCAACCTCGCATCGGTGAAATTTAAGACGGGAAACACAATCGAAATTACCACAAGTCAGCGAAGTGATCTTGAAAGCGGAAAACAGGATGCTGCTTACATGGTAGAGTCTGTATTTAAGATGGTTAATGCAGATGTGCTTCATGGCGAAGGGTATCCTGGCTGGGTTCCTAATCCTTCTTCGGAATTGCTAAGTATCACCCGATTAGCATATACCAAACTTTTTGAGGTTGAACCAATTGTCCGATCGATTCATGCTGGGCTTGAATGCGGTCTTTTTCTCGAAAAGTTTCCCGGTCTTGATATGATTTCTTTTGGACCAACTCTACGTGGGGTACATTCTCCAGATGAGAAGATCAATATCCAAACGGTGGATAAATTTTGGAGACTTCTGTTAGAGATAATTGCTCACTATTAATAGTTTTGAAGTTTCAGTATTTTATTATATATTTATTGGGTGAGTTCAGAGTTTATCTGCTTATAATATGATTTTTTATATTTAAAGAATTCCAGTGTAATATAATTAATAAAAACCAGAATCATGTCAAATAAATTAATTACTGTTGCAGTTCTAGAGCATATTAATCAGGCAAGTATGATGAAAGGATGGCTTGAATCTGCAGGTATTGAAAGCTACATTTTGGATCACGGATTAAGCGTTGAAACAGCTTCTCAATTGGAAGGACAGGTTGAACTTCAAGTCTGTGAAATAGATGTTCCGAAAGCTTTGGAGGTACTTGAGAATGGAAAGAGGCTTGAGAAATCGGAAACCGAATTTTCAGTCATTGAAAATCAGATGATTAATAGAATACTTGTTCCAGTTGATTTTTCATCTTATTCTCTGAATGCAGCTTGTTATGCAGCTCATGTTGCGAAACAGAAAGGGGCTGAAATCACTTTGATACATGTTTACTTTAATCCGATAACGAATCCGATCTCATATGATCATTTTTACTCTTTCCCTGCCAACGTTGCGGAAACACTCAACGAAATTGTTGAAAATGCAAGCGAATTAATGAAGGAATTCAGAGAAAGGCTAAACATTTATTTAGTTGATCATGATTTATCGGCTATTCAAATGAAAACGGAAGTAATCGGAGGAATCGCCGAGGAAGCCATTCTCGATTTTGCTGAGGCTGGCCGCTATGATATGATGGTTGTGGGGATCCGTGGAAAAGATTCATCGGAAAACTGGTTTGGAAGCTTTATGGCTGAGATTATTAACAAATCCACCATTCCTGTATTAGCCGTTCCCGGATTGGCATCCTATAAAAAGTCTATGTTCAAAAGGTTGATGTATGCCACCAATTTTGATAAATCAGATGGTAAGGCAATTCAAAAATTAATTGAAATTGCTAAACCTCTCGAAACACATATTAGCATTGTCCACATTGACGAAACCTCTGATAATCCTTTCATTAATTTTGATTTAGCCCATTTTAGAGAGAAATATGTTGGAAATGTAGGTCCGGTTGAAATGGATTTTGATCTGATTGTAAACAAAAATCGTTCACGCGGAATTGAAAATTATATTATTGATAAAAAAATTGATGTTATTGCAATTACTTCACGTAAACGAAATATTATTACCTCTTTATTCAGACCAAGTCTGACAAAGGAGCTATTATTCCGGCTTGAAATTCCGATGCTTATCTTTCACCCGGAAATTAACTAACTAAATATTAGCTGATTAAAAAATATCGCAATTAACTGGATTCCGATTAAAAAAATCGCCGGAAAATAAATTTATTGGTATATATTTTGTTACTAATTCACATCTTGATATTTTAGAAATTAGTTTATTTGTACCCCAATAATTACTCATTTTGTTTTATAATATATTTTCGAATGAAGGTTTCAAACTACTTATTTAAAGTGACGTATTCATGTTTTAAAGGAATATTGTTCGTTTTCATTTGTGTTTCGATTTTCTCCTGCTCGTCATTGAAAAATATTGAAATTGAAGTAGCGGTTCTGCCTGAATATCCGATTGGTGAGGATATTCAAAGTCTTCTATTGCTTAATCGAAGTATGACAAATCGATTTACTAATAATAGACTTGATTCACTGGAGAAAATTCTGGTTAACAACAAGTTATTAATGGATACTCTTTTGCAGGACAGTATTGCAGCTGATACAGCAGTTCAGGTTGCTGCACAGTCGCTTTTTGAATCTGGAAGATTTGATGTAGTAGTACCTAAAGATCGTAATATTTTGAGAACTGATAATGAAGAAATTCTAAAACCATTAGATGTAAATTTCATAAATGAAATTTGTACTGACTTCAAAGTAGATGGAGTCCTGATACTTGAGAGCTTTGCTGAACAATTAAAAACAAAATACTATTTAGGGAAGGATGGAAGTAGCTTCAATTACTCTTATATAAATGCGACAACAGATATTAAGTATTTCTCAGAATGGCGGCTTTACCGACCCCGTGATCTTAATCGGGTGATTCGATTTCAGATGGCTGATTCGATATTCTGGAGCATAGGGAGTTCGTCCGTGGAAGCTGTTTATTTGCAAATGCCACGCACTAAAGAGGCTTTAATCGGTGGCGGAATTGCTGCTGGTTTGAAAATGTCTGCATATATAAGTCCAAGTTGGGTCAATCAGAACCGATATTATTATTTGACTGGGAAAAGTGAGATTGATGCAGCCATTCCTTTAATTAAAAACAATAAGTGGGAAGAAGCAGCGGAAATTTGGGAAAAATTTGCTTCAAGCCCCTCAAACATTATCAAAAGCAAAGTGGAATTCAATTTGGCACTGGCTGCTGAAATGAATGGCGATCTTGCCCTGGCCATCGAATGGGGACTTAAATCATTTAAAATCAGGTATACAAAAGCGATCGAGGTATACCTTAAAACTCTTGATGATAAAAGAAATGCTTTGCTTAAGGAGAATAAAAAAAGATACTAGGGCATGTTTTCGGCATTGTTGTTGTTAAATAATGGTACAATAGAGTTTTGCTGACAAGTAAATAATAAAACAATCTGTCATGAAAATATTTAACAAATACACATCGATTATATTTGCAGGATTGATCTTATCCTCCTGTATCACGACCCAAAGTGTCCCTATTGATCAGATGGAACCGGGGAAGGTAATTTTGCCTGCATCGATTCGAAAAGTGGCACTGATTTCCCGCAATTTTAAATTTTCAGTCGATACTTTGGCAAATTATTATAACACCGATTTTCGTGTTCGAAAAGGGACAAGGACAGAGAATCTATTGATTGATAGCATAGCCGTTACTAAAAGTATGGATACTCTCCGTAAGGCTTTGCTCGAATCGGGCCGGTTTGATGAAGTTTTTGTTTATCCGTTTAATGCGATAAAACCGCATATCGGTGATAAGGAGTTGCCACTTTCATCTGGTTTCATTCAGTCAATTTGTACTGAAAGTGAAACAGATGCTGTGATTTCGCTTGAGATGTTAAGTTACTTTTATAGTCGTAATAAAGGTTCTTCCGGTCGTGAGATTCGGGCAGAAGCGAACGTAAAAGTGACCGCTATCTGGTCGGTTTATTCGCCTAAAAGTGATGGACCTATTGATCGGTTCACGCATTCGGATGTGATCAGGTGGGGTGATAACCCGAACATCAGCCGCCAAAAATACAGACTTCCCGGACGAAAAGAGGCTATCTCTATTGCCAGCGGAACGGCAGCCAAAAACTACAGCAAGCGAATTGTTCCGTATTGGACTGAATCATCCCGGGTTATTATTGGTTTGAATGGTTCTGACTGGGAAAAAGGTTTGTCTTTTGCTGAAAAGAATGAGTGGAAAGGAGCTGCACAGATTTGGAAAAAATATCTGCAAAGCGCTCAAAAAAGAGTTGCAGGAGTTGCTGCTTTGGACTATGCAGTTGCACAAGAAATGCTAGGTAATCCCGATCAGGCAAATATTTGGTCTGCGAAATCAGTATCACTGCTTCAAAACGGCGAAACAGGCAGGATTGCAAGAGATTATGCCGGACAGCTTTACCAAAGGAAACTCAAAGCGGAGCAACTCAATACACTTCTTAAAATCAACCGTCCGTGATTATTCTTGCATTTTATTAACGACTTTAATGGTAACAATTCTTTATTATTCTATACTTATCGTTCTGATTATCAATTTTGCTTTTGAACGATGGCTCGATTATTTAAATGTCAAAAATTGGTCAACAGAACTTCCACCCGAACTCCAGAAAATTTACAATGAAGAGAAGTACCAAAAATCGCAGGAATATCAAAAAGCGACGCACCGGTTTACACTTGTTACTGAAACATTGGGATTTTTTGCCACTCTGATGATTTTTGCCACAGGCGGCTTTGGTTGGCTTGATGGGATCATTCGTTTGCACACGAGTAATCCAATCTTTGTTGCGCTCCTATTCTTTGCCATTTTAGGTCTAATAACTGAAATTTTCACGTTACCTTTTTCCTGGTACGATACTTTTGTTATTGAATCGAAGTTTGGATTTAACAAAACAACGAAGCACATCTTCTTTCTAGATAAGTTGAAAAGTCTGATTATTTCCGCAATTGTGGGCGGTTTAGTTCTTTGTCTGATTGTATGGATCTACTTGATTGCCGGCAATTTATTCTGGCTGTATTCACTAATTGTAATTGCAGTATTTTCTGTCTTTATGGCTATGTTTTATTCAAGTATTATTGTGCCGCTTTTCAATAAACAAACGCTACTGGCTGACGGAGATCTCAAAAATGCGATTAGTGACTTCAGTGTTAAAGCTGGCTTTGTACTCGACAATATTTATGTGATCGATGGATCCAAACGGTCAACCAAAGCAAATGCCTATTTTTCGGGATTGGGAAAGAAAAAAAGGATTGTATTGTATGATACTTTGATCAGCGAATTGAAAACTGAAGAGATTGTGGCTGTTTTAGCGCACGAAATAGGTCATTATAAGAAACATCACATTTATCTGGGATTGGTTTATTCTTTGATCTCTACAGCTGCAATGCTCTATATATTTTCTTTGGTGAGTGGCTATCCTGCATTTGCTAAAGTGCTTGGATCGGATGTCCCCAGCTTCCAAATGGCAATTATCTCATTTGGGATTCTTTATTCGCCACTATCTATAGTAATCGGTTTAGCAATGAATTATAGTTCAAGAATGCATGAATATCAGGCCGATCGGTTCGCTGCCGAAAATTACAAGGGAGAGTATCTGGCTTCTGCCCTGAAAAAATTATCAATTAACAATCTAAGTAATCTGACGCCTCATCCTGCTTATGTATTTTTTCATTATTCACATCCAACACTTTTACAACGATTAAAAAACCTCTCTGAGATTAATTAATCGGGCTCCGCCTTGTTGATGTTCAAAAATAAGTTTAGGTTCGCAGTTTCTTTCATAACAGTATCAAAGAGTTGTTATCGTGTTAATATTTTATTCATGAGAATTATAACTTTAATTGTACAACTGACTATTTCTTCATTTTTAATAGGATGTTTAAGTGCACAAGGGCAGTCAGTTGATGAAGCAATGAAAACAATCAATGAATCATCTCTCAAGGCTCAGTTGACTTTTTTAGCATCCGATTGGATGGAGGGTCGCGAATCGGAAACAAAAGGGGCTTTCATGGCGGGTGATTATATCGCATCAATGTTTCAGGTATTTGGGATTGAGCCCTGTGGCGATATAGAATACACTTTCCCGTTTGCAGGACAGCGTGGGATGAGGCCTGAAGCTAAACCATCCTATTTCCAGAAGTTCAACATTATCAAATATAAAATGTCTGATAAACAGTCGTTTAGTCTTATTAAAGAGACGAATGGCGCTCGTCTGGTTAAGAATTTTGATTACGGAATCGACTATAACCTCGAAGGCATTGAGACAGATACAGAGATCGACGCTCCCGTCGTTTTTGTAGGTTATGGAATTAAAAGCGATTCTTTAAAATATAGCGATTTCGCAAAGGTAAATGTAAAGGGGAAAATTATTCTTAGGTTTGAAGGTTATCCCGGTTTTCGCGACACAACTTCCACCTCTTATAAAAAACTAAAATTCGCAAATCTTTGGAAAGAGAAAGAAAAATGGGCTCTGGAAGCTGGGGCTATTGGTGTGATTAATCTTACAACTAATCCCAACAAAGATTTTGGTAAGGCACGTAATTTACCTTTTCGGTACGAAAGTGGTGAAATTGAATCAGATACGGCACCATTGAAATATTACGACAAAAAAGCTGTACTTGCGAATGATTCTCTGCAAAAATCTTTACCGGTAATTCGCATTTCAGCCCGGTTACAGAATGAGCTTATAGCGATAATAAATGTAGATATCTTTAGTTTTGAACAAGATGCAAAGAATAACCTTAAACCTGTCAGTAGGGAAATTGGTGGTTTAAGAATTGGACTAAAGTCGGGTGTTGAAAGTGAATTATTGACGGTTAGGAATGTGCTTGGGATGATTGAAGGCGTTAACAAGGATGAGTTCATTGTTGTTGGTGCACACTATGATCATCTGGGAAAATATAACGGATATATTTATAATGGTGCGGATGACAATGGTTCAGGAACTGTTGGTGTTATGTCAATTGCCAGGGCGCTAAAGGCGACAGGAAAAAAGCCCGAAAAAACAATCATCTTTGCAGCCTGGACAGCCGAAGAAAAAGGATTACTTGGTTCTGAATATTTTGTGAAAAACTTCTCCGGGCGATATCGAATCAAGTTAGACTTGAATTTTGATATGATTGGTCGTAGTTCAGTAAAAGATACAGTTGGAAATAAATGTGGAATCGAATACACAAAAGTTTACAGCGGGTTTAAGGATCTTTCACAGAAACATATAATGGAATATGGTTTAAATCTCGATGTTAAATATACAGGATCTGAGAAGCCATCGGGTGGGAGCGACTATACTCCATTTGCTGAAAAAGATGTTCCTGTGATTAGTTTCATGGCAGCAATGCATCCAGATTATCATCAACCATCGGATGAGGTGGAGAAAATAGAGTGGAAAAAGATGTCCGACATCATCAAGCTTGGATTTCTTAATATCAATGAATTAGCCAATTCGGATTTAAAGAAATATAAAGTTGCAACAACAACAAAGTGACTTATTAAGAAAGATTTGTATTTTTACCCAAGATAAAAAAAATAGAAAATGAAACTTTTAGAGGGAAAAACGGCTATTGTTACCGGCGCTTCACGCGGAATCGGAAAAGCAATTGCAATTAAATTTGCTGAAGAGGGGTGTAATATAGCCTTTACTGATCTGTTTTATGATGATATCGCGAAAGCAACAGAAACTGAACTTCAGGCGATGGGTGTAAAAGCGAAGGCTTATGCTTCGGATGCTTCGAAATTTGATGATACTCAGAATGTAGTGAATCAGATTATTGCAGATTTTGGATCAGTTGATGTTCTGGTCAATAATGCAGGAATTACTAAAGATTCACTTTTGATGCGAATGACTGAAAGTCAGTGGGATGCTGTTATAACTGTCAATCTGAAATCGGTTTTTAATTTTACCAAAGCTGTTCAGGCTGGAATGCTTAAACAAAGAAGTGGTTCAATCGTAAACATGAGTTCGGTAGTTGGCGTAAGCGGAAATGCTGGTCAGGCAAACTATTCGGCTTCGAAAGCAGGGATCATTGGATTTACAAAATCAATTGCAAAGGAACTGGGCTCAAGAGGCATTCGCTCTAATGCAATTGCACCTGGGTTTATTATTACCGAAATGACCGCTAAAATTCCTGAAGATGCCCGCAAACAATGGGAAGCAACAATTCCGATGAAACGTGGGGGACTACCTGAAGAGGTTGCAAAAGTAGCCCTGTTTCTTGCGTCCGATTTAGCCTCTTATGTTTCCGGACAGGTGATTAATGTTTGTGGGGCAATGAATACCTAACATGCATTAAATTGAAAATCAGCATTTCGTATTCTATAATTTGACGGGGTCTGATCAATAATATATTTGTAAAAAAGAGGGTGTCTCGATTTTTGAGACACCCTCTTTATATTAAGTTGTATAACCTATACTCCTTAGATAAATTTGATTCCAAGAGAGAATGTTAAGGTATTGCCCTTATTGACGAAACCAACATTATTCATATTACCTTCTGAGGTGTTTGAAAGTCCCCACTCATAACGGCAATCCAAAGTGATCATTCCCACATCAACGCCTGCGCCTAACTGCCAGTCCCAGATGTTATTTTTGTAATTTTTAGTGTCAAATACAACACCCGAAACGTTATCATAATTAATGCTACTGCTATTCATTGGAATTGACATTGCAGGACCTGTAAATGCCCGAATCGAAGCGAGCTTCAGGTCGATTAGTTTAAAACCCAATAAAATCGGAACCTGAATTGTCTTTAATTTAACTGATTGGTTTGCAGTACCGTAGGCTCCAGTACTACTGGTTGATTGGCTATTTTTCACGCAATACAATAGTTCTGGTTGCAGATAGATCTTTGTACCAAGTCTGGCAAAGGCGCCAATATTAAATCCTGATTTGGCATCTGATCTAAAATCATTAAAAGTAACACCTTTTCCGGAATAATTATCAGTAGTAATTTTAGTTGAATTAATACCACCTTTAATACCAAGGGTGAAAGGTCCGATTGCAAATGTCGACAGAACCAATGTCATTAAAGTAAATGTCAAAATTGATTTTTTCATGATTTTAATTTTTCGTTTAACTAACTAATATTTACACTTTTGAATTAACAATACCGTAGTAAAGTAATTCCTTTGAAATGAACCATACACAGAATATAGTAACTGATATAAGTATGACTTGACAGTACCGGATTTATAAGCTGTAAACAGTTTCATTCAACAAACACAAATCAAATTTAGGTATTTAATTCGGAAAATTAAATATATTAAACATATTTAACAGAATTACATTCCACGTTCCTTGCAAATGGCTTGATAGGCTTCATTCAATTTTTGAAATTTTTCGTTGGCTGCTTTTTGAACATCCTCGCCTAAATAGCTCACTTTATCGGGATGATATTTTAGTGCCATTTTACGGTAGGCTTTCTTAATCTCTTCATCTGTAGATGTTTCATAAATCTCAAGAATATGGTAAGCCCAATTGGTTTTGGGTACAAACATAGCTTGAATCGAGTTGTAGTCAGCATCAGATATGCCAAGTGTTGAAGCAATATGTTGTATTAATTTAAGCTCTTCAGGATGTAAAACTCCATCAGCATTGGCAATTCCAAATAGAAAATGAACAAGCTGTAAACGTGAGGAATGATCAACATACTTTCTAATCTGAATACAGACATCGGTAACCGGAATATTCTGTCGCGTGAGGTCTTTCAGAATGATCAATGCTTGTTTGGCTCCTTCTACTCCAAAATTTCTTTTGAGAAAATCTTTTACGTAATCAAGTTCAGACCGAAGAATCTTGCCGTCAGCTTTTAAAACTGCAGTAACAAGAACGAGCAGACTGAACATATAGTCGCCCTGAGTAATCTGTGTCTTTTTACCTGTTAAGTCTGCCGGTTTTTGAATTATATTCTCTGCTTCGTCAAAAACCGAACCAAGAACAAAACCAGCAAGCGCACCAAGAGGTCCTCCCAACGTAAAGCCCAATCCTCCACCAATCCATTTACCAATTTTCACCATCTGATCTGATCAATTTATCCAATTCAATTATCTGAGGGAACAATAATTTTTCATTGTTATTTTCAAGAATATAATCTACTATTTTGATTTTTTGCGAATCAGGCATTTGATTATTAATTCTTTGTTTTACAAGTGCTTCAGATATATTATCACGCCTGATTACCCGATCGATCCGTAATTTTTCGTCGGCCAAAACTAATATATTCCGGTCGAAATCGGAAGCATAACCACTTTCCAGAAGTACAGCGGCTTCATAAAGAATGTAAGATCTATCCAGGTGGTTATCAGTCCATTTTTGGAAGCTTTGTCTAACCGCAGGATGAATAATCGCATTTACATTTGCTAATGCAGCAGAATCATTAAAGATTAGCATTGCCAATTTCTTTCGATCAAGCATACCATCAAGTGAATAGATATGCTTCCCAAAAAGATTTATAAGAAGTTCTCTGATCTGCAAATCATTGTTTTGCAGATTTTTTGCTTCTGCATCAGCATGAAATACAGGAACTCCAAGCAACTTAAAGATTTCGCATACGGTCGTTTTCCCGCTGCCAATGCCACCTGTAATTCCAATTTTCTTCATTGAATCTACTCTTTCCGTTCAATAATATATTCTACATCTTTGGGGAAATGATCCACAGAGAGAACTGTCTCTGGAACTTTATCCAGGATGACCCGCAACTTTGGTAGTACGCCTGAGCGATGCGAAAAATCGACTACTGCCCTAAAACTACTGGTGTTCAATTTGCTGTATTGACTTAACCCTATCCTGCAGGTAACTTTTACCTTTGCCGGAAAGGTTTTAATAAGCAATGAGTCCGGAGAATTAATAATAAGTATAGGTATTTCAAATTTTGCCTCCGTGTATTGTTCCACGTCAATTTTGACAGTGACTTCGTCTAATTCACATTTCAGTTCCGGCAAAATAACCAGATCGGCATCGAGTTTGACATTATGCGACAGATTTTTAAATTCGATTGGCTTCGTATTTATAAACTTCAGAGTATCCAAAATATCCTGCGGACCACGTACTAATATAAACTCCGGCTCAACAACCGGTGGTTTCTGTAAAATAAATTCTTTTGCAAAAGTAAAATCAATAACAGGTTGAACCTTTACCAATTTCTCAATTACACTGCTAACATTGAAAGAAATCGAATCTGGTCTGATACTGATGATCTCGATTTCACTACTGATCTGCTTGGCAATTTCCTCTTTATGTCCATTTGTCGAAATGGTATATTTAGACATGAATTTACCCTCTAAATAGTTATTTGTTAATTCGTTAACATCCAAAAGGACAGGAGAAAATGCAAGACTCAGTTTATGTTGGAGTAAAGTGTAACCAAATGCATCAACTGTTAAGTCGAATTTATCCGGAAGTTTACCAGTAAGTTCTTTATCTTTAGGTAGATTAACGTATCTTACCGGCACTGTAATATGATCAGTGTAATGCTTTTCGAGCGCATTGAGAAACCATAAAAACGAGGCTAATGTAAGGCAAACAAAAAAGACAAATGCTTTTCCGTTTCGAATTGCAGTAATTTCGGTTTTAAAATATTCAATTACTCGTCTGTGCATGGAATGAGAATGTAATAGTGAAGCAAAAAGGCCGGTTGCCCAGCCTTTCAGAATCAGATTAAAATATTTTCAATTATTTCTGAACCGGTGCATCCGACATATCTTTCAGGACTACACTTTTGTCAACTTTAAGTTTTACGTTTAGAGCAACTTCGAGAATAATGATGTTATCTTTAATTTCATCGATTTTACCATAAATTCCGCCTGTTGTTACAATTTTATCACCCTTTTGAAGTGCTGACCGGAATTTTGTCATCTCTTTTTGACGTTTCATTTGTGGCCGAATCATGAAAAAGTAAAATACAACAATCATCAGACCCATCATCAAAAGCATGTTCACCGACGAAGCTCCACCTCCCGGTGCCTGAGCAACAATAAATAAAATAGAACTCATTTTTCTGTTTTTAAGAGATTATTAAATTGTTTATTTTCTATATAAGCACTAATCTGCAACTCTTTTTGCTCACCTTCCGAAGTTTCGATGGTCATACCTTTGATCTGGTTACCCCATTCACCAGCCGTGTCGAAAATTAATTCAACAGATGAAGTTTCACCTGGATGGATATCGCTTGAATTGAATTTAAAATCAATACATCCGCACGACTTTTCTGCTTTAATTATTTTAAATGAAGATTCGCCAGCATTTCGGAATACAAATGAAAATGAGACAATCTCTCCATCTTTCAGTGTACCAAAATTATGAATTTCCTTGTCAAATACAATTTTCCCTGGTCCCTTTTTTTCAAATGATTTATTCTCCTTCGAAATCACCTTTTCAGGGCTTCTACTGTTCCCGCATGAGAAGGATAGTAATACTAAACTGATGATTAACGTATTAAATGAAATCGTTCTCATCCTTCCAGCAATCCTCGACCGGCTTTCACAATTTTACCATCTTCGCGGAAATCTTTGGTAATCCGGTCAAGAACGCCGTTTATAAAGGTACTGCTCCGGTTTGTACTGTAATATTTCGCCAGCTCAATGTATTCGTTTAGTGTCACTTTTACTGGAATTGAAGGAAATTCCATAAGTTCCGTCAACGCCAACTGCATGATTAACACATCCATAACTGCAACTCTGTCAACATCCCAGTTTTTGGTGTAGTTTTCGATGCTCTTTCGGTTATCCGATTCGTTATTGATTGCCTGTCTGAATAATTTTGTGGTAAATTCCTGATCCTCTTCATCTTTATACAATGACATCAGGTATTCGTTCCGATCGTTTTCACCTTTGAATTTTTTGATGGTTTTAATGACCATTGAAATTGCAAAGTCAAGATCGTCGTTCCAGTAGATACTTTGCTCTTCGAGTTCGTTAAGCATTATCTCACTATTTACCAGTATATTGCTGAAAAAATCCTCACAAAAACGCCGATCATTCTGAAAATCATCGGTTTCCGAATTAATGTAATTGGTATAAAGTTCAGACTCAATCATTGAAGTATAAATACCACGGATAAGATCAGGATAATTTGACCAATTGAGTTTATTGCGTGTCAGATAATCATTCAGACTTTTGTCTTCTTTTAATCTTGTAATCAGTCGGTTATTTATGAATCTGAGATTAGGATTAAGATCATCCTCGGTGGGGAGATTCTTCATCTTCCGCGATTCAATCCGCTCGTTTGCAAAATCGCTGATTTCGCCAAGAATGGCAAAAAGAAGATGATACAAATCGTAGGTTTTTCTGATACTGAAATGGAGCTCAGATTCAGACTGAGTCATTGTCTTTTCGGGGGATGATACGTGAGCGTATAATATTTGCAGTACCTTGGTGCGGATAATCCTTCGACTAATCATGTTTTTTACAGAACTGGTTTCTATTAAATTTCAGGGTACAAAAGTACAACAAATATCTGAGTTGCTCAATTGTTTTCTCTGGTCGAATCTTCTTCCGGTTCAATTTCGTTTTCAGGTATAGAATACTCAATCTCTTCATCTTCTTCAACTTCTTCTGCTGGGTAATCAACTGGTATAGGTTTACGGAAGAAAAATGCCAATCCAATTCCCGAAATACCTCCCCATAAGTGAGATTCCCATGAAATTTCGGGTTTAAAAGGAAAAATGCCCCAAAACATTCCTCCGTAAACCAAAGCTACGATCAATGCAATTGTCAGTAATCTAATATTATAGCTTATAACTCCACTCGTAAACAGAAATGCAGCAAGCCCATATATGAGACCGCTTGCTCCAATATGTAGCGCCTCACGACCCACTAACCAAACAAAAATGCCCGAAAACAAGTAAATCAACCCAAAAATGGTGTAGGAGGATTTTCGATAAAAGAAAAATAGTGAAAAAGAAAGTATAAGTAATGGTAGTGTATTAGCAATGAGATGATTGAAACTTGCATGAATAAGTGGTGAGAAAATAATTCCGCGTAGACCCTTTATATCATGAGGCAGAACACCCCATTCTGAAAAGTCGAGATCAAATTCAACCTCAAAAAGTTTAATCAGCCACAAAACAACGACAAACGAACCGGTAATGAAAAGAGAATGCCTTACAATACGCTTTTCGAGATTGTATTGCTCTTCAGAATAATTTCCGGAACGATAGCGCGAAAGCAGTGGCATGATTTAAATCTTACTCTTTCAGTAAATTACGAAGCAATCTCGCAAAGTTCAGAATATCTTCCTCGGTTGTATCAAATGAGGTCATCCATCGGACTTCTCCGCGTTGCTCATCCCAGGTGTAGAAGAAGTATTCATTTTGTAATTGAGGTATCAATTCTTTAGGTACAATTGCAAATATGCCATTGCCCTGCACAAGTTGGGTGATTTTAACACCTTTCAGTTTCCTGATTTCAGTTTCAAGTATTTTAGCCATACGATTCGAATGCGTGGCGTTCGTTTTCCAAATTCCATCGCGCAAATATGGAACAAATTGAGCTCCAACGAATCGCATTTTTGAATATAGCTGCGCCGCCTGTTTTCGGTAATATTTACTGTATACTGACAATGCAGAATTGAAAAAGAGTACAGCCTCGCCGATCATCATTCCGTTTTTTGTTCCGCCGAATGAAAGAATATCGACGCCGGCATCTCTTGTGAATGTTTTGAATGGAAGTCCAAGTGATACAGCTGCATTTGAAATTCTGGCACCATCCATGTGAAGAAACATGCCATGACGGTGGGCGAGATCAGCTAACGCTTTAACTTCATCAACTGTATAGACGGTTCCCAATTCAGATACCTGTGTTATACTGATTAAACCCGGTTGCGAATGATGCTCAAAACCAAATCCATGCAAATGTTTTTCAACTTGTTCAGGTGTAATCTTTCCATTTGGGGTAGCAACAGGAATTAATTTGCTACCCGTAAATTTTTCCGGGGCACCGCATTCATCTGTCTGAATGTGTGCAGTGTCAGCACAAATTATTGTATGAAATGACTGTGTGACTGATTGTATCCCGAGGATATTTGCCCCGGTTCCAGTCAATACAATAAACACCTCAGTATCGTGTCCAAATTCCTTTTTAAACAAACCGACTGCTTCATTTGTCCATTTGTCATCGCCATATCCTATTGAATGACCATTATTTGCAGCCTCAATTGCTTTCAAAATTTCAGGATGAATTCCTGAGTTGTTATCACTTGCGAAACCTCTTTGATGCATATTTGTTGATTGAGATATAGATTTGAATGATAAAATAATTTGGTGTAAAAATATGTTTTGTTTTCGGCTTTTTAGTATATTACCTGCCTCGTATTTAGGATTGTATTTCAAATTTGTATTAACTAATTCATTTTCGGATGACAAAAAAAGATAAAACGGTCGTGAATATCGTCTGGATGAGACGAGATTTAAGATTGGAGGATAATACGGCACTTTTTCATGCTTTAAAAACACGTGAGAATGTTTTGCTGCTGTTTATTTTTAATCCGGATATTTTGGAACGGTTGGAAGTTCGTCCAGATTTCAGGGTCAATTTTATTTATAAAACACTCGTGGAAATTAAGGAAACACTGGAGAAGATTGGATCAAGTATTTATATTGCCCATGGAAGACCGCAGGATGTTTTCAAAAAAATGGCTGAAGAGTTTCATATTTGCAGTGTTTATACGAATCGTGATTACGAGCCATATTCGGTTTTACGTGATCTGAATGTCGAAAGATTCCTGAAAATAAATAAGATAGAATATCATTCCTACAAGGATAACGTTCTTTTCGAAAAGGATGAACTTGTTAAAGATGATGGAAAACCTTACACGGTTTTCACACCCTATAAGAACAAGTTTCTCGAGAAGTTTAACAAAGAAATGGTTCGTCCTTTGAATACAAAGCAATATTTTCATAATTTCATTCGGATAAAGCCCCTGCCGATGATGAGCATAGAAATGCTAGGTTTCGAGTCTGTTAATTTGGTATTTCCATCTAAGTCTCTACCTCAGACTTTACTGGAAGGATATGCTGCAAACAGGGATTTTCCTGCCCGAAATGGAACTTCAAAATTAAGTGTACATCTTAGGTTTGGCACAATCAGCATACGAAAGGTTACCGCTCTGGCATTCTTACATTCCGAGACCTTCCTTTCGGAGCTCATCTGGCGTAATTTTTATAGTCAGATTCTATGGTATTTTCCCCATGTTGCTACAAGAGCATTTAAACCAATTTATGATAACATTCGCTGGGAAAATAACCTGGATCATTTTAATGCGTGGTGTCAGGGGAAAACCGGATATCCGATGGTAGATGCCGGAATGCGCGAACTCAATCAGACGGGGTTTATGCACAATCGGTTAAGAATGGTGACCGCCAGCTTCTTGTGCAAACATTTGTTGATTGATTGGCGATGGGGTGAAGCTTATTTTGCTGGAAAACTGAATGATTATGAGCTTGCTTCGAACAACGGCGGGTGGCAATGGGCAGCTGGATCCGGTTGTGATGCAGTTCCCTATTTCAGAATTTTCAATCCCGAATTACAGGCTAAAAAATTTGATCCTGATGGTGAATACATAAAAAAATGGGTGCCTGAATATGGCAAAACAGATTATCCGCAACCTATTATCGAACACCGATTTGCGCGTGAAAGAGCATTGAAGAGATATGCTCAGGGAATGAATCTATCAGACGAATAAAAGCATTTACCGGAATTTTGTTTTCCAATTGCTGTTTCGAAACTGATTATGCCTTACTCAACTAATAGTTGTAATCCGAAATTACCCTTATGGAATGACTTATTACTGGTTTTAGCAGCTATAATTCAATGATTCTAAGGTTTTTGCTTCGATTTAGATATCCTTTGATTATCACGTGAATATCGCGGTTGTCATTGTATTTTTGAATACAATCATGAAGGAATTCCATATCATTTGATGAATTATCAGTTGATGCATACCCAAATCCGATGAAACTTCCGTTTACAATTTTGATTATTGCATTCTCGTCGTTTGTACGGCCCTGATCAATTACAAAAAAGTTTGGTGACCGGAATTTAAGGGCGTAGATCGACTTATTGACGCGCACATTGTAATTTGCAGGGTTCTCAAGTCCAGTACAAGCACCCTGACAATGACGAATTTGAGACTGAAAGCATTCACCTAAGCTGTTTTCAAGATGGCAGAGTTTTTTGCAAAGGGCGTACTTATCGGCAAGGTTGTGCAGGTAGTCAATTCCTTCCTGTTGAGAATGAAAAGTAGTTAACGGAATGTCTTCACCCTCAATTGGATTGATTTTTAAATGAAGGTATCCGTCAGGATCTTCGAAAGAGAATAGCCCAAAATTGAATGCCGACCTTCGCAGACTTCGGTTGTAAAGCGGTTTATGTTTTTTGATTTCGGCTGATTCAAGTAAGAGTGCAACAAGTTCACTGCCAGTCTCCTCCCATGATACTTCTGCAATTTTATCGCGCATTTCAATTGCTTTTTTTGTTTGCAAATTGCCGAAATGAGTCAGTACACGTTGGTGAATATCTTTGCTTTTTCCGATGTAAATGATATTTCCCTGCGCATCGTAAAAGTAATAAACGCCTGTTTTTCCTGGAATAGCAGCAATTTTTTCTGTCGAAAGGGGATAAGTCTGTTGGACGAACAGCGAAGATTCAAGGAGGTTATTCTGAGCAATTAAAATGTCAAAAAGTTTTGAAGTAGCCAACGCATCGCCAATTGCCCTGTGCCGATCGGTTATCTGAATTCCCAGATCTGCACAAATATTACCAAGTGAGTAGGAGCGATGCCCTGGAAGGAGTTTTCGTCCAAGTTTAACGGTACAAATCGTTTTCCGTTTAAAATCATAACCCAGTCGTTTAAACTCTTCTTTTACAAATGAATAATCAAACTGAGCGTTATGTGCAACGAAAATTCTTCCGGCAGTCAGTTCTACAATTTTTTTGGCGACTTCGTAGAATTTAGGGGCACTGGCAACCATATCGTTGGTAATTCCAGTGAGTCTTGTGATATTCCAGGGAATATTACATTCCGGATTGATCAAAGTAGTATAGGTCTCCGTCAACGCCTCGCCATTATGAAGGACAATAGCAATTTCGGTGATTTTTCCGTACGAGGCGCTTGTTCCGGTTGTTTCTACGTCGATGATGGCATACATGATCTGCAAAGTTAATTATTTGGTACATTCGTCCAATCAAAATTTCTATGGAATCATACAAATTGACCTTCTTCTTTTAGGATTATCTGAAAAACAAATTTTTATTTAAAATGATGGAATACAATAATTTAAATGAGTATCTTAAATTGGCCATTAATGCTACATTACAAGCTGGATACAAAATAATGGATGTTTACCGATCTGGAAATTTGGGTGTTGAACAGAAAATTGATCTTTCGCCAGTTACAATAGCCGACAAAGCAGCAAGTAAAATTATTGAAGAGTTGTTAGAATCATCTGGACTACCTTATCTATCAGAAGAAGAGTTGTTTAGTTCCTTCGAAGAGCGCAGTAAATGGGGATTGTTTTGGTGTGTCGATCCGCTTGATGGTACAAAAGAATTTATCCGTAAAAGCCACGATTTCACAGTAAATATTGCATTAATTGACAAGAATGAACCTGTTCTTGGAGTTGTTTATTTGCCTGCCTTTGATTGTCTCTATTTTGGAGGAAAGGGAATTCCTTCCCGAAAATATGATCAAATAAATAATGTATCAGTTGCTGAAATTATTGAAAAATCACTTCAACTTCCTATTATACAGAGTAATGAAAAATTTGTAATGATTGGAAGCCATTCTCATTTGGATGATGAAACGAAAGCTTATTTTGAAACAGTGTTTGAAGAGAAAGGCAGAGGGAATGTTGAAATTCTTATCAGGGGAAGTTCTTTGAAAATGTGCCTTATTGCCGAAGGTATTGCTGACTTTTATCCCCGCATGAGTCATATCATGGAATGGGACATTGCTGCCGGTCATGCTATATGCGAGGCTGCAGGATGCAATGTGACTGATTGGTACGGTAATCGACTGATATATAATAAACCCGATTTTTACATGCCTTGGTTTAAAATTAACAGAAACCGTTAAAGGAATATGTCTCGGAATTCAATCTGCTATTAGATCCGGTATCTGAATGATTGTATTGACTGAGTTTTAGATTTGATTTTCAACATGAATCCGAATCATACGGTAAATCTCAATAACGTTATCATTTTTAGGAAGTGAATCGTAAATATGACGAATGTATTGTTTCTGATTAAGAATCTGAAAACTTTTCTTAAAATGAAGATCGAAAATCCATGACATCTGAAAAATTAGGAAGTCGTTGAAAGTCAAAATATCAGCTTTGTTTGGAATACCGCCTTCTATTATTATTTTTGAAAAAGCAGGTGTAACAACTGGCTTCTCCGAAAGTGCAAGTTCAATTGCCATATTGGGTTTTCCACCTTTACGAGTTAAATATTCAGATGTTGACCGCCAGGAGTCCAATTTGTCAGCATCACGTAAAAGTTTGACATAGAATAGAATGGCTTCTCCCTCTTTCTTTGGCAGTTCTGGCTTGTTATGATTTTTAATGACTTGGATAACAATGTTCTGAGTTGCTTCGTCAAGTTCACCAAAATTTGGATTTGTTTTCAGAAATTCGATACTTGCATCAGCATGATCGGTTATATCACAACCTGCATTTTCCGGAAGACGCAACCATAATCTGCCAATGTCGTGAAATTGAGCTGCAATTTCTGCAACATGTTTTTCATTTTCGCTAAGTTCAAGTGAATCAGCTAAAATGAGTATATTTTCAACAACTCTATTTATATGGAGTATTGTCTTTTCAATAGTCGGATCATTATTATAAGGTGCATATTCAAAGGGAGATATATAATCCTCAAAAGCTGATCGTAATGTAGATATCAATTCGCCGGGCACCATAGAATTTAGATTTAGGGTTCGATACAAAAGTAGTATTTTCGATCCGAAACACGTTATGCGAAAAAGAATTTAGGGGCAGAATCGAAAAACTTAACATTGAAGGTTAAAATCGGCAATTTTGTGAGTAAATGGTCACAGAACATTTTCTGTTCGAAGAATAATACTACTTTTGTAACCGCCTTCAGAAATGGCCCCATAGTTAAATGGATAGAATGGAGGATTCCGGTTCCTTTGATCTGGGTTCGAATCCCGGTGGGGTCACCAATACCGCTGTAATCATTTGATTTACAGCGGTATTTTTTTTATACATACAAATATACATACAACGATTAAGTGATATTAGGTCTGACGTACTCTTTTATTAAGTTGAATTCGTCAATTAAATTGACCACTTCACCTCGTTATATATTAATCAGTCTTCACTGGAATAAATCTACCACCACTATTTTGAGTCAAATGAACGATCATGCCATTGTTGTGCATCATATTACCACAAAACAAGATTAATACCCTGTTGGTAAGTGATTTAACTGAAATAAATTGGGAAAGTATCGTGTTTTTTTGATAAAACTGCAAATGAATCTCTCAATAACAGTATTGGCTATACCAAACTATTAACAGACACCCCAAATATTGAATTCTTGTGAATAGGCCAGAAAATCATGCGGCCAGAAATTAAAAACCATCCAATTACTGTTTAGTCATCGTAAAAAAGTCGATGAAAATACCGTTTGGAGACACTAGCATCGAGTTTCATCGCCTAAACTATGTCCTAAATATGCGTACAAATTCACCACCCATTATTCGATAAGTGATATTTCCAATTTTAATTTCCTCCCCTTCACTCATCTTTGCAATACTTGTTATGTCGTGTTCTATTGTATGAATGTTTACCATTGTTTTCCAGACTATTAAAAGATAGTCATTTAATACCTAGGAATGCGAAATACCACACAATATGATATGAGCTAGCAGATTGAATTCTTTTAAGAGTTCAATGTCTTTTACGGGTGAATTATTGTCTAAAATAGCAATATGTTCTTTATATGGTTTTGCCATTTTCACCCCTCTAATGGCAATAGAAGTCTATCTTAAATTGTCTGCTGCAAGACGTTGAACTCCTGTCAAGTTTTCTTAAAGACATTCTTGAGTCATCTTATGAATCAAATCTAATCTTTATTTGCATTGATTGGCAAATCGGCGCCGTGAGGTGTTAAATTACCGTCTTGAAATACTAAAAAACCGCCATGGTTTTCCGAACTCCTGAGATAAATAACTCCGATAATGAATTTTCAGATCGCTCTGACCTTTGGTCGAAGCTTGACAATTTTTGCATATACCCTCGAAAATAATGATTTTACCTCCGACCCGGGTACTACAAAACCGTTTAACTAATTGATAGTTAAGCGGTTTTATTTTTTAAAAGAGGGAATGAAAGAGGGAATGACATATTTAGTTTAAACATGATCATTATTTTCTTCCCAGATTTTGTGGAAGACAAAAGAACTAAATCTTCGCAAGAATCTTTTTACAATAAAACATTGTGATTTTTTTGAGAAAATACGTCAATCAAAAATCACTAAATCTTTCATAAACATTTAGTTGATTTTTTGGCTTTCATCTATAATCAAAACAAATTCGAAGGATCGAGTCCTGTTCTGAGCACCACAAAATGACAAAACACACTGAATATAAGTGGGTTTTGTCGTTTTTAGGAAAAGAATAGAGAAAGTTTTTTGTCTTTCGACAAACTTCAATTAAATCGAATGTTGACGGAATTGGATGACCAAAAAACTTAAAACAAAATTGATAGTGGAATAGGAGATCTAGAGTATCCAAAATTTAATTGCTATTATAATCTTGATGATTCAATTCTCGCCCCTAGTACTTATTAGGCCTCTTAACTAATTGTTAGTTAAGAGATTTTTTGTTTTCGAGTAACAAAATAGTAACACTATTTGACAATAGAACAGAAAATATTTGCTTGATTCCTATTATGTGACTTCCCCCCTTTCAATTCAAAAAAATCAGATTAAGATATTTGTTTCATGGTATTCTTTCCTGATTTACGCTATTATCTCTCAACAATTGTCTTGACTTTAATAAAAGGACATTAAACTTATAGATAGGACCAATTTACTTTGATTCATTTGCGATCAATTTCATCCTTTTAGACGATTGTGTTGGCCAGAAACTATTTTTATAGAGGATACCAATTTTTTGGGGAATCGCCCTTCGGCAAGTTCAATTTAGTTTCTCACTTTTTTGTCCTATCAAAGGAAGTTTTCAATACGAAAGGAGATATTAAGTCAGTAAATAAAGTAACAGCCTGGGTGGTAAAGATGTTAATGGTTCGAGTGCTGTCTCCGCTATTTTTGGTAAAGCAAAGAGACTGTACGTCATATACTTGCAAGTTTTTTTATGCCATATTGGAAATATGTTGGAAACATTCTGATCCTACTAAACAATTGATATTCACGTGAAAAATTATTTTTTTGTACGATTTTATTATTGCGAATATAGTAAGTTTGATGTGCAAATTATTTTTCAAACGTTCGTGTTTACAAGTATCACCAGTTTTAATAAAGAATCCAGATATTCATATTCCTCTTTGCCCAACCTTCATAAATTCATTTAAGATCAGTCTGCTTCCGTTTAACACTATTTCGGTAGAGAGCTTTTGAAATAGATTGTTTGGATTTACTGTAAATGGCCATTAAGGTCGTGCGGGTTTAATTCCAGAAGGATTTCCTGTGAGATATGAATGCATCCCCTTATTATCAACTATTGATTTCGAGATTATCTTTCCGGAAGTATCAAATACCTTTATCCATGTTCCGGTTTTAGGAGTAACCAATCCGGGTTTTTAGCTCATTGCAAATTTCTTTTTGCCAGATTATCAAATTGGAGGCTTTTAGAGGAAGTTTTAATTTGATGAGTGAACACGGTTCACCTTACAGCCTCTAACCATTACATAAGTGGAATCATGTAAATTATTCAAGGAATTTTGTAATGAGAATCATTTACCGGCTCCGATATTTGTATTAGTCATATGAGCATTTATATATTTAACCTTTTAAAAATAATGATTGTTGGGAATTAATTTACAGACTGATTAAATAGACATCTGTTTTCCTGAAAACTAAATAGCCGGAAATTCTTGAACATTGTTTGTTTGCAATTGTTTCAAATTCGGGTAAAGTTGAAAACTTTGGGTGTGGACCTTCAATCTTAAGTAATGAGAACGCCGAAGGTGTGAGGGGGTGAGTCTTGGTATTTGCCCAATATTATATACGACATTATTTCATTCTCATTACTAATGCGTTAAGAGGAGATACTAAAAATAAAAATCAAGTGCAAAATTCAAAAGTATTCCATGAATATTAATAGCAAATCAAAAGACTTAATCCTTCGCCAAAAAGCGGAAAGAATGGTGAAGAAAAAATCGGTACAGCCAGTCGCCCAACTTTCTGAATCCGAATCAAAGAGACTCATTCATGAGCTTGAAGTTCACCAGATAGAGCTGGAATTGCAGAACGAAGAACTTGTCCATGCACAATATAATGAGCATAAAATTGCCAGGAAATATACTGAATTATACGATTCCGCACCTACAGGTTACTTTACACTTTCCAAAGAAGGCGAAATCACAGAGGTAAATCTTTACGGGGCGAAAATGCTTGGCCAAGAGCGCAAGCGATTAAAAAACAGTCGGTTTGGCTTTTTTATTTCTGACGACACAAAAATCATCTTCAACCTTTTTCTCGGAAAAGTTTTTAGCAACAAAGACATAGAAACCTGTGAGGTGGTTCTCTCATCCAAAACGAATCAACCAAGGTATATAAATCTTTCCGGTAGGGTTACAACGAATACAGAACAGTGTTTTGTAACTGCGGTTGATGTCACTGAGCGCAAAGAGGCAGAGGAAGCACTTCAAATAAGTCTTGCTAAATATCAGGTACTTTTTGATTCCTTTCCACTTGGCATATCACTATCCGACAAACATGGGAATATCGTCGAAATCAATGAAAAGGCAGAGGAATTGCTGGGACTCTCTGAGGATGATCAGTTAAGTCGTCATATAGGTAGTTCTGAATGGAGTAATATTATAAAAATTGATGGATCACCATTTCCATCTGAAGAATTTCCAAGTGTCATTGCATTAAAAGAAAATCGGATCGTTGAAAATATTGAGATGGGAATTGTTAAAGGAGAAAATGAAAAAACCTGGATAAATGTAACAGCAGCACCTGTTCCAGTCGAAGATTATGGTGTAGCTATTGCTTACAACGATATCACTGAACGTTTAAAAGCAGAAGAGGCGTTGCGGAAAAGTGAAGAACGATTGCGGATAACACTTGAAGAAACAATTATAGGCACTTTTGATTGGGATATAAAAAGTGATCTATCTTATGTATCACCCACTTATTATACAATGCTTGGTTATGAACCTAAAGAAGGGCCTATCAATCGGGATGAGTGGGTAAGCAGGATCCACCCAGATGATCAGGATTCAGTTGGCCAAAAAATTCAGGATATTTTAAATGGATTCAATTCTCATTATCAATATGAAAAACGCATAAAATATGCTGATGGATCATATCACTGGATCAATGTTGTAGGTCGTACGGTAGAAAGAGATGAAAATGATATGCCTGTTCGTGTACTTGGTGTAAGAATGGACATCACCGAACGAAAATTATTGGAAGAAGAATTACTAAAAAACAGATCATTGCTCACTAAAACCGAAGAGAAGGGAAAAATTGGCGGTTGGTCAGTTGATCTGGAAACTTCAACCCAAAACTGGACAGCAGAAACCTTCCGTATACTTGAAATTGATATGACACAAGGTGAGCCAAAATTACCTGATGCTATCGAATTTATAGACATGAACTTTCGATCTGTGGTAAAAAAAGCCATACACGGTGCTATTGAAAATGGGGCAGCTTATGATGAGGAATGGAAAATTATCACCCTGAAGGGAAATAAACGCTGGGTACATTCGGTTGGTGAAGCCTATCAGAAAAATGGAAAAACCATTAGGATTGAGGGATCTATTCAAGATATAACTGACCGTAAGAAGGCCGAAGAAGAGCTGCGCAATAGTGAGGGGCGGTTCCATTCTTTATTTGATAATATGGGTGAAGGAGTGGCGCTTCATGATCTGGTTTTTGAAGAAGGGAAACCGGTGAACTACCGTATTATTGAAGTCAATAATGCCTTTCTTAAGATCATCGGTATCTCACGCGAGAATGTGGTCGGCAAGCTATGCACCGAAGTTTACAATACTATAAACCCACCATTTTTCGAAGAATACACCGATGTTGTCAGAAGTAAAAAATCCATTTATTTCGATACCTATTTTGCTCCAATGGAAAAACACTTTGGCATCTCCGTCGCTCCATGGAGTGAAAACGGGTTCGCCACCATTTTTTCGGACATCTCCAATCGCATAAGGGCTGAAGAAGAAATTAACCTTAAGAATGATGAGCTCAAAAAAATCAACTCAGAGAAAGATAAATTCTTCTCTATTATTGCTCATGATTTGCGGGGACCATTTAGTACATTTTTGGGTTTTACCGAGATGATGGTATCAGATTTGAATGAAATTGAACCAGCTCAAATTTTGGTGATGGCAGAGATGATGCAGAAATCTGCTTCAAATTTGTACATTTTGCTCAACAATTTACTTGAATGGTCGCAAATACAACAAGGATTAATTCCTTTCATCCCAACTGTAATCCAATTGCGTTCAATGGCTAATGAAAGTGCTGCAATGGTACTTGATGCAGCCAATAACAAAGGGATCGAACTGACAAGTGATATTCAGGAGCAAATGGAGGTTTTTACTGACAGCCATATTCTTCAAACAGTATTGCGGAACCTTGTTTCGAATGCAATAAAATTTACACCCGAAGGAGGAAAAGTGATTCTTTCAGCAAAAGTGGATGATGATAAGAAAATTGAAATATCAATACGTGACACGGGTATTGGAATGAGTAAAGCAATGGTTGACAACCTGTTTAGGGTTGATGTAAAAACAAATCGACTGGGTACAAATAATGAACCCAGCTCCGGTCTTGGGTTATTACTCTGTAAAGAATTTATTGAAAAATATGGTGGCAAACTTTGGGTTGAAAGCGAAGAAGGAAAAGGCTCAACATTTTATTTTACCATTCCTCTTCATGTGCCGGAAAAAGAAACAATCACTAAAAAGGTAAAAATGGAAAAAAAAGAAATAGAGAATATTAAGAACAAGCTCAAAATATTAATCGCTGAGGATGACGAAGCATCAGAATTACTACTTACAACCTTTATTAAAAAAATTGGTGAAACAGTCATTTCAGCAAAAAACGGGGTTGAAGCGGTTGAAGCTTGTCTGGATAATCCTGACATTGATTTGGTTCTGATGGACCTTCAAATGCCCGAAATGGACGGAATAGAAGCCACACGACAAATCAGGCTGTTTAATTCCAACCTGGTAATTATTGCCCAAACAGCTTATGCGGTTACTGAGAACAGAGAAAAGGCAATGAAAGCAGGATGTACTGATTATCTTTTAAAACCCATTAGGAAAGATGAATTATCGTCATTAATACAGAAATACTTTTCAAATTAGCGATAAACGTTTTCGAGCAGAAATGGATCATTTTTTTTAAGTGCATAACCCATATACATAATTTGAGTACTGCTGCCTTCAACCATTCGGAATTTTTCACCAAATTCTTCATAGGTCAAATTCCCAATCGCTCTTTTGTGGAGATATCTAAGCATTTTCGGATAGGAGATATTTGGCT
>Ga0209124_10000108_pt1 | contig 75168 bp, 85 predicted proteins | sample BarGraIncu01122A_FD_184502 | JGI IMG/M metagenome (GOLD analysis project Ga0209124, IMG submission 184502) | Arctic peat soil microbial communities from Barrow, Alaska - Barrow Graham LP Incubations 011-22A (SPAdes) (version 2) | ecosystem: Environmental > Terrestrial > Soil > Wetlands > Peat...
ATCGTCATCAGGAAATCGGCTCTGGAATTCAAAAATGGTAAGGCTTCTGAATCTATCCTCCATAATTTCAATATTAATTTCCTGTAAGATACGCATATTAACAGTATTTACAAAGTGCCTAATTCAATAATTTTACAATCAAACGCACACAAAGTATCTTAGAGCCAAATCTTTTCTCAATCTTTGCCGGGAAAATTATCGCATTAAAATATTTATAAGCCTGAAAGCGTTAACTGTATGAATCAGTATCCACTTTCAGGCAGAATTGGGTAAAAAAGGATCAGAAATGAAAAGAAAAGTATTACTTCTAATGTGTCTCGTAAGTTTCTTCTTAACATTAAATTGCCGGGCTTCGCAAAAGTCTGAAAAGTACTATTATCAAAATGCAGTTTACAAAGAAGAGATCAAATCGGTTCAGCTTTTTCGAGTTGGAAATGAACTTTCGAACCCAATTCTGGAACTAGGAAGCGACGCTAGACTCGTCCTTAAATTTGATGAACTTGGTGAAGATGCTAAAAACTATTCTTATACAATTATTCACTGCGATGCCAACTGGAATGAATCTTATATTCAGCAAGGCGAGTACCTTTCAGGTTTTCCTGATAATCCGGTGAATGACTATGCAATGAGTTTCAATACCACTGTGAAATTTGTAAACTATCAGGTTCAGATTCCGAATGACAATTGCGCTCCAAAATATTCGGGCAATTATGCATTGGTGGTTTTTGGAGAAAACAATCGCGAAGATCTGGTTTTAATTCAGCGGTTTTATGTAGTTGAACCGATGGTCAGGATTGAAGGATTGGTTAAAAAAGCCACTTTCGACCCGTTTAATGGTGATAACCAAGAAGTTGATTTTAAAATTTACAACGAAAAGCTAAACCTTTTGAACCCGCGTGAAGATATTCAGGTTGTTTTGATGCAAAACCGGCGATGGGACAATGCTATTCTTAACCTGAAACCTAATTTTATTGGTGACAATGTGCTGGATTATAATTACGATAAAGAAAATGTTTTTCCCGGTGGAAATGAATTCAGGTATTTTGACATACGGACCAATAGGCACAATGGTGAAAATGTGCAGGATATAAAGTTTTTCAGACCAGTTTATCATGTTACTCTACTCCCGGAGGCTGTTCGAAGTAACAAGAAATACTTTTCATACAAAGAAATGAATGGCAATTTTGTTATTGAAAGCCAGGACAGAGTGACTGATTTTGATACTGAGTGTGATTATGTTTTTGTCCATTTCTATTTAGCGATGCCAAGTCAGTTGGTCGGCGGATCAGTTAACGTTTTTGGTGCCTTGACTGGTTGGAATGCCAACAAAACCAATGAAATGAAATGGAATTTTGAACATGCAGGCTATGAACTAACAATGATGCTGAAACAAGGTTATTACAATTACCAATACGTATATGTTCCGGAAGGATCAAAAAAAGCTGATTCTGCAAATCTTGAAGGTTCTCATTTTGAAACCGAGAATGATTACGAGATTTTTGCCTATTACCATGATTTGGCTAGTCGTTACGACCGTTTAGTCGGATTTGTGACCATTAATTCACAAGTAAAAAATTAGCGAACTACCTTTAATGGGCTTTCTACTTTTTCGTAAGGCAAGCTAAAGGAAAACACTGATCCTTTTCCCAATTTCGAATCTACTTTTAATGTTCCGCCCAACAATCTGACATAGTGTAGAGCAATTGGTAACCCCAGACCTGTTCCTTCATAAGAGCGGCTGGTGCGGTTGTCAAGCTGATGGAAACGTTCAAAAATACGCTCCTGATTTTTTTCTTCGATTCCGATACCTGTGTCTTTTACAAAGAATTCAATCTTATTGGGTTCTGCAAACTGATATCCAAATTCAACCTCGCCCTGTTCAGTAAATTTGATACTGTTATCGATGAGTTTTTGAAGAATAGCCAGAAGTAGGCCTGAATCGGTGATGAAAGCAAATTTAGGATTGGTACTTTGACAGGAAATTTTTATGCTGATGTCTTTTTTATCCGCAACTTCATCAATAAATTCTTTATATAGTGAACCCATCAGTTCGTTCACAAAGCAGGATGATTTCTTTACAACCAGAGTGTTGCTTTCAATTTTTGAAAGGCTTATCATATCGTTTATCAGTTCCATCAATAGTTTTCCATTGGTGATGATGATGTCAACAAACTGATTTTTTTCTTCTTCATCGAAATCTGAAGAGCTAACCATTTTAGAGAATCCGATAATTGCGTTCATCGGTGTCCTGATTTCGTGAGAGATATTGGCCAGAAAGGCAGTTTTTAATCTGTCAGATTCTTCTGCCCTGATTTTTGCCTCCTCAAGTTGTATTTCGATTAGCTTTCTCTTGGTAATATCTCGTGCAAGCGAAATTACTGAATGATCATTCAGCCGGGCAATCCTCATTTCAAACATGGCTGTTGCACCTTCTACTTCGAGCGCATATTCAATGGTTTCAATAGAATTCAACTCAATACTTTGTTGAATGCACTGATATATTTTACCCGACATTTTTTCTGAAAATCCCACCTCAAAAATCGAATTTCCGATAATATCTTTCGGCTTAATTTTCAGCGCTTCAGTTTCCTTGAATACAAAATCGACGTATATTCCGTCTTTGTCAATGATAAAAAAGATGTCTGGAACTGCTTCAAGCAGAACCTGAAAACGTTGTTTACTTTCCTCTAAGTTCAGGATCATTTTCTGTTTTGAGCTGACATCACTGAAAAGGCTGACAATCCGGTCGTTTGTTAGCTTAAAGATATCCGCTTCATAGTACCGGTCAAGGTGTTCCAGATAAAAGGAAAAGTGATCATTTTTTACGTTGAAATACAGTTTGTTCCAGTTGAAGGCACCCCGGAAGATTTTGGGAAAAACATCGTCAGCATTTTGATTTTTTATTTCACTGGAGGTAATTTTGAAGAGCCTTTCGAATGCAGGATTGGTTTTCCGAACCATCAAATGCAGCGGGGTCCCGAATTCGTCCCTGACAATTTCGAGCAGCAGTATTCCATGCGAAATAGTTCTAACAGTTTGATTAATCAGACTTTCAGTACTCTTGTTTTGATTTCGAAGTTCATTCAAACTGTTTTGAAAATTCCAGGCAATTAATATCGAAACCAGATAAAATGCTGATAACGTAATAAATGGGTTGGTATATCCAGTCCCTATTTCCCATTTTAACTGGAAAAACAAATTGGTAAGTCCGGCCAAATAAACGTGGAGAAGTAATGTCAGAAATGACAATAAAAAATAGATGGAAATACTTCTTTTTTTGTCACTAAAAAGCAGGAAGAACAATAAAAATGGGATTAAAGTCCAAAGTGTGTATGGGATTGAGAGTTGATTTGGTACAATTGAATACGACTGGGAAATAAAGAAGAAATAGGCAACAACCGGCATCATAAAAAAGATATTTACAGCCCAACTGACTCGTATAGCGCGCAATCCGTAGAACGAAAGACCAAAAATAATCAACATTGAAATATCGCTAGGCAAGCATTCATCGATCGATAAACCTGATATATCTGCCACAAACATGAATACTCCGGATAAAAGACCCAGGAGTATAAACATGTGAAGACCAATAATTTTTATGATTTCGTTTTTGGTTTTTACATTGTAATGGACGGCAACAGAATTAGATATATGTTTTAGCATGAAATAGCGATCAACATTGAGTTTATTGAGGCATTAAATATAGTAAAATTTAATCTCTAAACATGGGAATGGAGATTTTCAAGATTATAAAAGGTAATTTTTACTACCGGTTACCAAGGTTGGAGAACCTTGTCATGAAAAGAAATTTAAACATTTTCAGACTGAATTTGATGTTGATAGTGAGTTGTAGATTTCTTCTGTTTTGACTTTTTTATTCGTCTGGAAAAACCTACTTTTGTTTCAAATCAATCGATATGAAAGTCAAAGAATTGTCAATTAAGATCCTGAAGAACTCCTTTAATAAATATCTGATAGTTTTTGTAGCATTCGTGGTTTGGATCATGTTTTTTGATGAAAATAATCTGATGCAGCATCGGCAAAATTTAGCAGAACTGACACAACTTGAAGCTCAGGTTGATTTTTACAAGCATAAAATTGAAGCCGATAAACGAAAATTGTATGAACTGCAAACCAATGATGAGAACCTTGAAAAGTTTGCACGTGAACAATTTCTAATGAAAAGAGCAGACGAGGATATTTTCGTCATTGTTGAAGAAAATTAGAAATTTAGGATGTCGTGGTCCTTATATATTTGTCCTCTTTCCTTTAAAATTTCCTGTTTAAGCAATAAAATTGGCATCTAAAAGTTAATTAAGGTGTTTATTTATAGCAATTTGAATAATATTATCAGGAAATGCAAATTATCTTTTGAAAAAAGATTGAGAATTGCTATATTTCTCCAAAGAAGTTAGGCCATGAAATTGAACACGAACATATTTCGGATTGAAACCAATCATGTGGCTCCGCAAATGGGACATGTACTTATTGCAGAACCTTTTTTGTCAGGAAGTTATTTCAACCGGTCAATAATTCTTTTGGCTTCCTTTAGCGAAAAGGGAGCTGTCGGATTTATACTGAATAAGAAAGTTGATTATCCGGTTGAAGATTTGTTCGTCGATTTCCCTGACTTTGATTCGGAAATTCATATTGGTGGCCCGGTTGGGACCGATTCCATTTATTTCATACACACACTTGGCGATTCCGTTCCGGGTAGCCTTCACATAAAAGAAGATCTTTATTGGGGCGGCGACTTTGATGCCTTAAAGCTTCAGATTAAGCTTGGAATGGTTCGTCCGAATCAGGTTCGTTTTTTTCTGGGATATTCTGGTTGGGATCCATGGCAACTCGAAGAGGAAATAAAAGAAAATTCATGGTTGGTTGCTGATATCCCTCAATCAGATTTGATGACCATCAATGAAAACGAAATGTGGGTCGAATCGGTTAAGTCTATGGGCGGAAAATATTCGATGTGGGAAAACTTCCCTGAAAATCCGTCTCTTAATTAATTAAATTGCTGATAAACAAATCATTGATTTTTTTGATTGTATTGTTGAAGTAGCGTTTACCTTCAAATCCCAGCACCCAACGAATTCCATCAAGCGCATTTACCAGAAAAATTTCATCGGCATCTTTCACGTCTTGTTCAGTTATTCCATCATTTTCTGTATAGCTGAGTTTCAATTCGTCGAATATGCTCAACATCAGCTGTTTTGTAATGTCAGTATAAGCTCCTTGATTTTTTCTTGCTCCTTTTACAATGCCTTTTTTTATCAGATAAATATTTGAACCGCTGGTTTCTGTAATTTCATCTTGAGTATTTAAAAGCAGGAATTGATCGATTGAGCATTTCTTGAGTTGATAATCGGCTACTTTCCAATAGGCTTCTGATCCCAACGATAAATTTGACAAGGTTGATATTGATTTTCGGATATTTTGAAAAACTGCTATGTGTAAGCCTTTGTTATTCAATTCGTAACCTGTGGTTTCGGTCTTTGTGCATTGTATCGAATACTGAAGTTTTTGTTCGCAAAGCCAGAATCGGATGGTAATGATTGACCCAAAGAATTGTTTGTTTTTAGTGAGCGTGCGTCCCATTTGCCGCTTCAATTCCAAACCTTCGTTATCTGCTAATTCAGGAGATAATTGATTGAAAATATGTAACTTAAGAATAATAATTTCGAGGCTATCCCTGAAAAAAGGGAAAGTAGAACGGACTGCACGGATTTTTTCTGAAAAGAGAAATCCATCCAATTCCTGTAATGAAATCCGGAATTCGGTTGCGGGTACAAACGACCCGTTTACAAGTATGTAATTGCCATCGGTCATTAGAGCAGTTTTGTAATATAGGAGAACATATTTTGGTTGGGAGTTATTTTTATTCCTTTAATTCCGGCCATTGCAGCGGCTTTCATGTCCGATTCACTGTCGCCAATCATGAATGATTCCTCCGGATTGAGATTATATTTGGCGATAAGCTTGTCAATCATCAGAGATTCCGGCTTCCGGCACAGGCATTTTTCGCTTTCGTTGTGATGGGGGCAAAATGAGATGTCGGAAATTGTGATTTGGTTTTTTCTGAATGTCTCAATCAACTCATCGTGCAATTTCAGAATGTCGTCTTTTGAATATAAACCATGCGAAATACCACCTTGATTACTTACTATAAATAGCTGAAATCCTTCCTGTTGCAATAATCGTAGGTTTTCAAATATTCCGTCGATCAAGGTAAGTTGCTCCTGTTTCCAAATGTAATAGTGTTTTCGATTGTCAATAATTACTCCGTCCCGATCGAGAAAAATAGCCTTGTCCATTATATTATCCTGAAAAGTTTATCCAGAAATAGTTCAAATAACCTTGGGTTGAGTAAAATTGGAAAAACAAATCCATACAATGCACCAAGAAAATGGGCATCATGTGCAACATTGTCTTTTTGTTTCTTACTCATCTGGTACGAATAGAATAAATACAGAACGGCAAAAATAATTCCGGGTATTGGTAAAATTCCGAAGAAATAAATCATGTTCCAAGGATCGAAGAAAATAGCTGCAAATAGCACTGCCGACACGGCTCCCGATGCTCCTACGGCATTGTAGAAATAGTTGTTTCGGTATTTGAAAAGTGCATAAAGATTGGAGAACAAAATTCCGCCAAAATAAAGAAGAAAAAAATACAGAATATGGTTGCTACCGAAATTGTATTTGAAGTATTCTTCTATTGCGCTTCCAAACGAGAAAAGCACGATCATATTCACGAACAAATGTTCCCAGTTGGCATGAACAAACGCATGTGTAATAAGTCGGTGGTATTCATGTTTGTGGTAAATTTTACTGGCATTGAACTGCAACTGATCCATTAATTTAGGCGAATTAAATGCCGCGTATGAAACTGCTACAGTGATGGCAATCAGAATAATAGTCATGGTAATTTGTTTAATGTAAGATCCGGTAAATCATTTCGCGCTGCAAATCGGCAGGTGAGGCCGAAACATTTCCCCAGCCTTTGGATTTCATGTCGAATTCGCGCAATATACTGATGATTTCGACCAACTTTTTAATGCTGTAATTTTTTGCAGCGGCAATATATGTTTTCACAAAAAATGGATGTACCTGAAGTACAGAAGCCACGTTGTTTTGCGATTTATCTTCCAAAAAGTGATAATTCAATATTTTCGAGAAATACGAAAACAGCGATGAAACAACCACTGGAATAGGATTGGAAGAAGGGTTGGCACCAAAATAATTAATGATTTGGTTCGCTTTCAATAAATTGCGCTCTCCCAATGCATTTTGAAGCTCATAAACGTTGAATTCCTTGCTGATCCCAATGTTTTTTTCAATGTGATCGGGAGTTATCTGAGTCCCAATCGGCAACGAAATAATCAATTTATCCAACTCGTTGGCAACTTTGCTAAGGTCAGCACCCAAATACTCTGATAGCATTCCTGCGGCCTGTGGTGTAATTGTATATTGCTGATTTTTAAGATAATTAATAATCCAGGCAGGGAGTTGATTGTCGTAAATCTTCTTCGATTCAAACAGTATCCCTTTCTGATCAATCAGTTTGGGGAAGGTTTTCCGTTTATCGAGCGTTTTGTATTTGTAGTTGATAACCAGAATAGTTGAATTAAGCGGATTTTTTATGTATGGCTCAAGATCTTCTATCTTCTTGATATTCTGAGCTTCGCGTACTATTATAACCTGATGGTTCGACATCATTGGGAACCTGCGCGCATTGGCGATGATGTTATGTGGCTCGGTATCTTTTCCGTACAAAATGGTTTGATTGAATCCTTTTTCGGCATCGGTCAACACATTGTCCGAAATGTAATCGCTTATCTGGTCAATGAAATACGTTTCTTCTCCCATCAAAAAGTAAATGGGGTGATAAATCTTTTTTTTAAGGTTGCTGATAATATCTTCGAAAGTCATTCGCTTAGAGTGTATTAGAATTTCAGGTGTTTCACCGATTCACCATTGTTTTTGATTTCAAGTAAAGCATCAATTCCGGTTTCCAGATGTTCCTGCACAAAGTTGGTCGAAACAACCTGATCGCTCGCAGCGGTTTTTACACCATCCGAAATCATCGGCTGATCGGACACGAGTAACAAAGCTCCGGATGGAATCTGGTTACAGAAACCGACTGTAAATATGGTTGCGGTTTCCATATCGATGGCCATTGCACGCGATTTTTCCAGGTACTTTTTGAATCGGTCGTCATATTCCCAAACTCGTTTGTTGGTGGTGTAAACAACACCAGTCCAGTAATCGTGCTTCCTGTTTCTGATGGCTGTCGAAACGGCCCGTTGAAGGTTAAATGCAGGAAGTGCAGGTATTTCAGGAGGTAAATAATCGTTTGATGTTCCTTCGCTTCGTATGGCAGCTATCGGCAAAATGAAATCGCCCAGTTTGTTTTTCTGTTTCAGGCCACCGCATTTCCCTAGAAAGAGAACCGCTTTTGGATGCACAGCGCTTAAAAGATCCATCATGGTTGCAGCATTTGGGCTACCCATGCCAAAATTGATGATCGTGATTCCTTCGGCGCTTGCATTGGGCATATTTTTATTTTCGCCAACTACCGGAACGCCAAATTTTTTAGCAAACATATCCACATACTGATGGAAATTGGTAAGCAAAATCAGGTCGTCAAATTCGGCCAATGGCCTGCCTGTATATCTTGGAAGCCAGTTTTCTACAATTTCTTCTTTCGTCTTCATAAAATTATTTACTATTTGAATATTTACCATTTACTAATTATTCACCGCAAACAGGTTAATGGTAAATTGTAAATAGTTTAATGGTCAATTTTCTGGCACTCCGAACTTTTATTTGTTATTTTGATTTCGGATTTAACACAAAAATACAAACTTTGTTGGCTTCATCATGCAAAAATTGAATTTGCCGGAATATTCTTTCAGAATCAAAACTACGGAAGGTAAATCTTTCATTTTTGATTCGCTCCGTAAAAAATATGTGCGGCTTACCCCGGAAGAATGGGTGCGACAGAATTTTGTTCAGTTTCTGATTGTTGAGAAAAAATATTCTGTTTCGTTAATTACCGTTGAAGCCCTGGTTAAAGTGAACAACAATCCGCAACGAGCCGATTTAGTTGTTTTCGACCGATCGGGAAGTCCCGCTTTGGTAGCTGAATTTAAAGCTCCTGAAGTAAAAATCAGCCAGCAAACTTTTGATCAGATTGTGAGGTACAATATGCAGCTGAAAGTACCGTTTCTGATAGTCAGCAATGGACTTGAACATTACTGTTGCCGAATCAATTACGATGATAATTCTTATGCTTTTCTTGCTGAAATACCAGACTTTTCGGAGATATTGACTTAATTGATTGGCTAGATTTATAATAAAATCTTTTTAAATCATTTACTTTGCAAGCCCAAACAATGTAAATTCAGAATACGAAAATGATAGAGTTTCAATGGCTATTGAATATATCCTTGAGTATAACAATCGTTGCAATTATTGCCCTTTGTTTTGTTTCATCAAAGCTCAAATCATACCTTGCCGCCGCGACAGTTATTCTAAATGCCGTTGTGACTAGTCTATTGGTTATCAGCGCGCTTAATGGAGAAGTGAAGGAGTTTCTACTTCAGGGAAATAGTTTTTGGGGTGATATTCCCATGCGTATTGACGGTCTTTCGGCCTGGTTCATATTAATTGTCAATTTCACTTGTGTAACTGGTGTCATTTATGGTATCGGGTATTTGAAACCATATAAGAACTCCGATCAGAAATTAACCTTTCACTGGATTTTGTTTGTCCTATTTCACCTTTCAATGGTTTGGGTTTGTATGTTACAACATACGCTTGCCTTTCTTGTTGCCTGGGAGGTGATGTCCTTGTCTTCGATGTTGCTGGTTATCTTCGATCATGACAAACCGAAAACCCTGAAGGCGGGGATCAATTACCTGGTTCAGATGCACATAAGTGTCACGTTTTTAACCATTGGGTTTATTTGGGTATATTTTCAAACCGGCTCGTTTAGCTTCGATGCTTTTCAGACTTACTTTGGTTCAAACAGTAATATCTGGTTGTTCCTGATTTTCTTCGTCGGATTTGGAATAAAAGCCGGGTTCATTCCTTTGCATAGTTGGTTGCCACATGCACATCCGGCGGCACCATCGCATGTATCAGGAGTAATGTCAGGAGTGATTGTGAAAATGGGGATTTATGGAATTTTCAGGATCATCACCTTTCTGAAAACTGATTTCCTGGTTTTGGGCGAAATTGTAGTTACAATCTCGGTTTTGACCGGTGTTTATGGAATATTGAATGCAGCGATTCATCGTGATTTTAAGCAGATGTTGGCTTATTGCACCATCGAAAATATTGGCATTATTGGTATTGGTATAGGCATTGGACTGATGGGAATGGGTAATGGTTCAGCAATATTATATTACCTTGGATTTGGTGGGGCATTATTGCATGTTCTTAACCACTCGCTTTTTAAATCATTGCTTTTTTATTCGGCAGGTTCGGTTTACCAACAAACACATACCCGCGATATGGATAAATTGGGTGGTTTAATCAGACAAATGCCGAAAACTGCCATACTTTTCCTGATTGGAGCTATTGCAATTGGCGGTTTGCCGCCTTTTAACGGATTTGTGTCTGAATTCATTTTATACAACGGACTTCTGGAGGGATTGAAAATCAGCAATCTTAGTCAGATTAGTTTATTGGTGATTACACTTGGCGGATTGAGCATTATTGGCGGAATCTCGGTCCTGACATTCACCAAAACTTATGGGACGATTTTCCTTGGAACCGAAAGGAAACAGTTGCATCACCAACCGGTTGAAGTTTCTTCGATGATGCTTTTCCCTCAATATCTGATTGTTGCGGTGATGTTAAGCATTGCTTTTTTGCCTCAATTTTACCTGAATACGATTTTCAACCTGGTGGGTAATTTTGTCAACGCTCCATCTTTTACAGGTGCAACTGGTTTATCTGGATATTCTGAAAGTATTTCAAAAATTAACCTCTATTCAATTCTGTTTGTTGGAATCATTGCTGTTAGCTGGCTGGTTCGCTCCTTCGTAATGAAAGGCAAATCTGAAAAGGTTGAGCCTACCTGGGGATGTGCTTACATTGCCCCAAATAGCCGGATGCAATACACTGGAAAGTCATTTTCCAAATCACTTGGCAAGATTTTCTGTTTCCTTCTGGTTGAAGAAAAAAAATACAAGGAATTGGAAGCGGGTGAGATATTTCCGGAGAATAGAAAATATGTGTCTCATTACCACGACTTTTTCGAATTTCGGTTTATAGATTATATCACCCATCATTTAGTTTACGCCGCCAATTATTTTAAATTTATTCAGAATGGCCGGGTACAATCGTATGTTTGGTACGGGATTATATTTATGGTAGCTATTTTTACACTGACTGTTTTAAATGTCTTGAAATGAACCTGATAATAGTATTTCTGGCAGTGCCGGTTTTGGCAATATTCTTAATACCCTTTCTGAAGGTAAAAGGGAAAGGGATTGTATTGTTTTCGGCCATTGTCATAAATGCTTTGGTATCGGGTTATTTAGGGCTACAAACTTTGACTGGTCAACTTCTCGAATTTTCGTTTCCCGGAAGTTTGGTAACTGGTCCGGTTAACCTTAGGATTGATGCTCTTTCCGGATGGTTTATCCTGATTATCAACTTTGTTTTTATTACCGGTGGTTTCTACGGGCTTTTTTACATGAAGGCTTACCAGAAACAGAAGAATAATCTTACCCTGCATAGCATCGCGTTCGTCTTACTTCATACCGCATTGATCAGTCTTTGTACCGTGCAAAATAGTATTGTTTTCCTGATAGCCTGGGAGATTATGGCTCTTTCAGCTTTTCTCGCCGTTATATTCGAGCATGAAAAAATGGCTACACTGGGAGCTGGGATTAATTACCTCATCCAGTCGCATGTTTCGATTGTGTTCCTTATGTTTGGATTTATTTGGGTGGCATTTAAAACTGGCAGTTATGATTTTAACGCTGTGACTGCCTATACTTCGGAATATCCCGGAGCTACAGGAATAGTTTTGTTTCTGTGCTTTTTTATCGGGTTCGCCATCAAAGCCGGTTTTGTTCCATTTCATACATGGCTTCCGTATGCACATCCAGCGGCGCCTGCCCATATTTCAGGAATCATGTCGGGTGTAATCATTAAAATCGGAATTTTTGGAATCCTCCGGATGATCACTTTAATTAAGGCTGATTATTACACCATTGGCCTTGTGATCATTGCCTTTTCAGTTATTTCGGGTTTGTATGGTGTAATGCTGGCCATCGTGCAACACAACCTTAAAAAGTTGCTCGCCTACCACAGCATCGAAAATATTGGTATTATCGGAATGGGCATTGGTATTGGCTGCATTGGTTTAGGGACGGGCAATTACTTGCTTGCTTCTCTGGGATTTGCCGGTGGGTTGTTGCATACTTTAAATCATGCGCTGTTCAAATCACTTTTATTTTATACCGCCGGAAATGTTTACCAGGCAACACACACGCTTCATGTTGACCATTTGGGTGGATTGATTAAAAAGATGCCGCAAACGGCTTTGCTATTTCTGATTGCTGCGATTGCCATTTCGGGAATCCCACCTTTTAACGGTTTTATTTCGGAGTTCATTATTTACAGCGGATTCTATTACTGGATGCAGGGTTCGTTGATCGGCCCGCTGATGTCAATCATTTTTTCGGTACTGGCGCTGGTTTTGATAGGTGGTTTGGCAATGTTGTGTTTTACCAAAGCGTTTGGGATCGTTTTTTTAGGCAATGCCCGTCAGAAATTTGACCACGAGGTGAAAGAAGCTCCGTTTTTACAGCTTTTGCCGCTTTATCTGATAGCGTTTTTGATCGTATTTATTGGTGTATTTCCTCAATTATTCATGAATGCCCTTTCACAACCCGTAAATATTATGGCTGGCATTCCGTCAATTACAGATGTTCCTTTTCCTGAAAAAACATCCGGTCTTTTGCAGCCACTTACCTGGGGGGTATGGATATTTATCCTGATCACACTGGCAATTTTTGGGATCAGGAAATTTGTCATGCAAAAGCGGAAAGTTACAGTTGAACCCACATGGGGTTGCGGTTATGTTGCACCAACCGAAAAGCTGCAATATACCGCCGGATCATTTGTCAGGTCATACAGTAAACTTTTTCGTCCATTTCTGCAGTCCTTCAAAAATAAAAAAGAAATTGAGGGTCTTTTCCCTTCCGGAGGATCTTATGAATCACATGTTTACGACTGGATAGAAAAATATTTTGTTGATAATCCAATAGCAGCCTATAAAGCTTTGTTGGGAAGGTTTTTGTTCCTTCAAAACGGTAAGCTGCAATTCTATATTTTATATGGGATCGTTTTCATCGTTTCGGTTATATGCATTCCATTGTTTTACAACGAGATTGTCTTATTTATTAAATTTATAAAGCAAATTTAATCATGCTGAGTTTAATTCTCATACTTATAGCAGGTGCCTTTTTTACTGGGATCATCATTCGGGTAAAAAGTATTGCGTCAGGGCGCAAAGGGCCTGGTATTTTACAACCTTTATTTGACGTTGTCAGGCTCTTTAAAAAAGGAGTTGTATATAGCGAAACGACCAGCTTTGTCTTTCAGATAGCGCCAACTATCTATTTTTCATCGGTTGTAATGGCCATGTTGGTGGTTCCATTCGGGCAATCGAAAGGAATTTTAAGTTTCGACGGCGACTTCATCTTTTTCGCTTATGTGCTGGCCTTAGGCAAGTTTTTCAGTATCATTTCGGCCATGGACACTGGCAGTAGCTTCGAAGGAATGGGTGCCAGCCGTGAAGCGCTTTATTCGATGTTTGCCGAACCAGCCTTTTTTATCCTGATGGGTTCGCTTGCATTGCTCACCGGACACACCAATTTTCAGGAGATGTTTGCTGCTTTACATATTGGCTCTTACATCAGTTATGCGTTGGCGATACTTGGCACTTTTGTTTTAATGATGATTGCCATGGTTGAGAATAGCCGGATGCCGATTGACGACCCCAAAACGCACCTCGAACTTACGATGGTTCATGAAGTGATGATCCTCGACAACAGCGGGTTTGATCTGGGTTTGATCCTTACTGCCGGATACCTGAAATTTGCTATTTACGGCGCTTTGGTGGTCAACCTTTTTATCGGGGTGTTTCCGTATCATTATTCAATCCCGATGTTTTTTGTCATTCAGCTTGTATTGGCTTCAGGAGTTGGCTTCATTGAATCGTTTATGGCACGGTTCCGCATGAGCCACAATGCACAGTTCATTTTTGTATTGACATCGGTGAGCCTGCTTATTTTCTTTGGCGCTTTACTGATTTTAGGAAAGTTTGTTTAACCTGTAAATCCGAACACAATGATAGATGTACTGCTTATTACTTTCATCATTACCCTGTTTTATATGGCAATTGCCAACCGGATGCTGACTTATTTAAAAGTGTTGTCGTTTCAGGGTGTGTTGCTGTTTGTTGTTGTTTTCCTTCAACTGAAAGAAATCAATACAGTGAACCTTGCTTTAATCTTGCTCGAAACCATTGTTTTTAAGTCGGTGGCGGTGCCGTTGTTTATGGCCTACGTGCTGAAACGCAATAACATTACCCGTGAATCGGAGCCTTTTTTGCCCAATTTCGTTTCCTTGATTATTACAACATTTATTGTTGTGGTTACCATTTTGTTGGCCAATCAGGTGAAGGACACCAATTTGGACAAAATCTTTTTTGTGGTGGCTTTGTCGTCACTTTTTACGGGTTTGTATTTTATAGCCACCCGACGCAAAATCATCACCCATGTTATTGGTTATCTGATTATTGAAAACGGAGTTTTCGTATTGTCGTTGGCCGTCGGTAATGAAATGCCTATGTTGGTGAACCTCGGTATTATGCTCGATATTTTTGCCAGCGTGCTGATTCTGGGCATTTTCATGAATAAAATCGGCGACGTATTTAAAGATGTCGATGTGGACCAGTTAAGTAATTTGAAGGATTATTAATCTTAAAGAAACATGATAGGAATATATCTGATAGGAGCTTTTTCAATAGCGCTCGCATTATTTCTGAACAGGAACAAGGCAGTAACATTCATCTTGCTGGGATTATTCATGATCCTTCAAGGAGCATTGACGATTCATGCATATTTCAATTTGCATTCCACTGAATTGAGTTATTTTACTTACGATTCATTGGCTGTTCTGCTACTTTGCACCTTGGGAATTATCACCATTCCTGCAATTATTCACAGTCATATTTATCTTCAGGATCAGCCGGCACCTCAAGGATCGAGAGCCATATATTACGCTTCCATTGTTTTATTACTTACAGCCATTAGCGCCGGTTATCTGTCGAACCACATTGCGGTAACCTGGATTTTTACTGAAATCACCACCTTAAGCGCATCCGCCCTGATTTATCACCACCGCAACAAACTGGCGCTTGAAGGTACCTGGAAATATGTATTTATTTGCGCCATCAGTATCACTTTCGTATTCATTGGCATTTTATTCCTAAGCCTTTCGCTCGAACATGCCGGTTCCGACGACTTGTCGTTTAAAAATCTGGTAGCCAATAGTTCGCGGTTAAACCCGTTTTGGCTACGGCTTTCTTTTCTCTTTATCTTCACTGGTTTTACCGCCAAACTTGGATTGGTACCCATGTTTACCGCCGGTATTGATGCCAAAGACAAAGCCCCGGCTCCGGCAGGTGCGTTGCTGTCAAGTGTTTTGATGAACCTCGGATTTGTAGGCATTTTCCGCTTTTACATTGTTGTTGCAAACACTCCGCTTCATCATTGGGCCAATCTGGTCATCGGAATTGCCGCATTTTTGTCGGTATTTGTAGCCACAGTTTATATGATCAAGGTTAAAAACATCAAACGAATGATGGCGTATTCAAGCATCGAGCATACGGGATTGGTAATGCTAGGAGTTGCCGCTGGAGGAATTGGTTATTATGCAGCGATACTTCACATTATACTTCATGCTTTTGTGAAATCGAGCTTGTTCTTTCAATTTACGCAATTGTACCGGGTATTTCAGAATAAGAGTGTTTACCACGTGGGCAATTATTTCAAATACAATACTGCCGGTGCGATGGTCCTTTTGTTAGGCTTTATAAGCGCAACAGCCATGCCGCCGTCCGGCTTGTTTGTGAGCGAATTTCTGATTTTTCGTTCTATGTTCGAAGCGCATCAGATCATTCTGCTGATAGTTGTTCTGATTTTGCTCACCATGATTATCTGGGCTTTCGGGAAGAACATTATGAAAATACTTTTTATCCTGCCAGTTAGTTTCGATGATTCACATGTTCCTGTTATCAGCCCATGGGAATCGTCATCTCAGTATATTCTGCTGGCGCTTGCCGTTTATTTAGGACTGAATCCTCCGGCTGAATTTGTACAGTTGATCAAAGAAAGTGTTATGATGTTACCTTAATAAAAAAAGATGAACTACTCAACGATTGAAAATAATCAAACGATTCCGGTAACTGACATTCCTGAACTTAGTTACAACGATTTTTTCGGGTTAAATACCGGTTTCCTGACCAATTCTCATGAAAGGCATTGTGTCAATTATTTCGGATATCCGGCTGGAAATCAGATCAAGCTGATTTGTTGCATTGCCGATGACACCACTCACCAAATTTACGTGTCGTCGTGTTTGGTAAAAAGGTCTGATACGCTTGATTCATTCACTGCCCGGAATTTCAATTTCGAAAAGTTTGAACGCGAGATTCACGAGAATTTTGGAATCGGTTATAAAGATCATCCGTGGTTAAAACCGGTGCGTTATGCTCATAACCGGGCTGATCAAACTAAAACAATTGCTAACTATCCGTTCTTTGCCATCGAAAGCGACGAATTACACGAAGTTGGTGTTGGCCCCATCCATGCCGGAATCATCGAACCCGGACATTTCAGGTTTATCTGCAATGGTGAGCAAATTCTCCATCTCGAAATTCAGTTGGGATACCAGCACCGCGGAATTGAGCAGCAATTTCTGACAAAGAAAAAGTTGCTTCAACGAACTACCATTGCCGAGTCAATTGCAGGTGATACCGTCGTTGGGCATACCACCGCTTTCTCGCATGTTTGGGAAAGCCTCTGCGGATTTCAACCTTCGCGCGATACGGAATATGCACGGACAATCGCTTTGGAAATGGAGCGGATGGCGGTTCATACCGGCGATTTAAGTGCTGTTTGTACCGACATTGCCTATCAGTTGGGTAGTTCGGTCTTTGGCCGTTTACGCACGCCGCTCATTAATTTTATGCAGGAATGGGGCGGCAACCGATTATCGAAAGGTTTGATCAGACCCGGCCGCAATCAGTTCCCTTTTACTCCTGAATTGGCCCATCGGCTGGCCGAAATACTCGATATTTACGAACCCGACTTTCTGGAAATGAATGAGCAATTGTTCCAATTACCCAGCGCCCTCTCGCGGTTTGAACGTACCGGAGTGGTATCGTACGACGATGTTTTATCTATCGGTACTGTTGGAATGTCCGCCCGGATGAGTGGATTAAACCGTGACATTCGTTCATCACATCCATACAGTCTTTATACTGAATTAAACCACGAACCGATCATCAAACATCATGGCGATGTTTATTCCCGGGTGCAAATCCGCAAGCAGGAAGTAAAACAGTCCATGCAATATCTCCGGAACCTCATTCAGAATGTTCCTGAAATTACTGAAAATGAACCAATAATTAAAAGTCCAAAACCAAATTCATTCACCCTTTCGCTGGTTGAAGCGTGGCGTGGCGAAATTTGCCATTGCGCCATTACCGATAATCGGGGCGAACTGATTCTGTATAAAGTGAAAGATCCTTCGTTCCATAACTGGCTGGCCTTGGCGCTGGCCGTCCGGAATAATGAAATTTCCGATTTTCCGATTTGCAACAAGAGTTTCGACCTGTCATATTCAGGCCACGATTTATAAAAACCAATAATCATGTTCGATAATGTAAAAATAGTATATCACCAGGGCCGACAATTTATTCCTGATGTTACATCAGCAAAAGTGCCGGGGATTTTCAGGGGCCGTCCGGTGATTAGTTCGGAGAAGGTGAATGAAGCTGAACTGCTTGATTTATGCCCGGTTGAAGCAATTTCAGCAAACCCGGTGAGCATCGATTTGGGGAAATGTACTTTCTGTGGTGAATGTGCCAGGCAATTCCCAAATAAAGTAAAATTTACTTCCGACTATAAAATTGCAACCAACGTACGCGAACGCCTGATTGTGAAAGAAGGTGAAAACCGACCAATTGAAGTGAATCCGGATGCGGTTCGCGCTGAAATTCGCCGCGTTCTCGGTCGTTCATTAAAGCTCAGGCAGATCAGCGCTGGTGGAGATAACAGTTGCGAAATGGAACTCAACGCTGCGAATAATGTTCAGTTCGACATGAGCCGCTTTGGAATAGATTTCGTTGCCTCGCCCCGTCATGCCGATGGAATTGTAATTACCGGCCCCATTACCGAAAATATGGCTGATCCGATACAGATTTGTTACGACGCTGTTCCTGAACCAAAAATCATCGTTCTGGTTGGAACCGATGCCATCAGCGGAGGAATTCATTCGGGTAGTGCTGCAATTAACCGGAGATTTCTCGGCAAATATCCTGTTGATCTTTATATTCCCGGCAATCCGGCCCATCCACTAACGATTATAAATGGGTTGCTGGATTTGACAAGGAGGAGGAAACTCTGAAAATCTTGCCACCGGATTAATTTCAGATAGATGTAATCGTAGAAATATTTCTATTTTTGTAATGTCAAACAACAAATAAATGCACATGAAGTACAGCGAACTACACCGACTTATCCAGCGAAACGGTTGGACAATTATCAGGCAAACTGGAAGTCACGTGATTTATGAAAAAGACGGAATGCATTATCCGGTGCCAAATCATGGAAGCGACGAAGTGAAAAAGGGTTTAGAAATTAAAGTTAAAAAAATGATGTGGTTGAGATAATCCTCATCCTTATCTTAAAAAATACGAACATGAAAAAAATAGAAGCAATTATCGAAAGGTCAACAGATGGCACATGTACCATTTATTGCGAAAATGAAATGTTCTCGGGTGTTGGCAAATCGCCCGAAGAAGCAAAAACAGATATGTTATTCCAAATGAATTTTTTCAAAGAAACGGCTATTGACAAGAGCTTTTCTTATCCAGCTTTTTTGGACGAAGAATTTGAGGTGGTTTATAAATTCGATACCGAGAGTTTACTACAATATTACGCGGGTGTGATTACACCTGCAGCATTGGAACGATTGTCAGGGATACATCAGAAGCAATTATGGAATTATTTGCATGGTCACTCCAAACCAAGGAAAAAACAGGTTGAAAAAATAGAAAAAGCATTGCACAACTTAGGCTCCGAATTACTGTCCATTGCGCTTTAATTATTGTTTGACATTCTTTTTTATTCTGATACTTTAATTACTTTTGGGAATATCTTCTTCAGGTTTAACCCGTATTGTAATGAGTTTGAGCATTCTAATCATCTGTATAACTGCAATTTTTGTTCTTTTAGTAAGCTTTTCAAAAGAAGCGTGGTCTGGGACTATTGCGCTTATTGCTGTTTTGATCAATGCAGGAATCAGTTCTTATATAGCTTTTAACGCGGTTACAGGGCAATCGTATCAGGAGATTTTAAGTGGCGGTTCAATTTTTGGTGACATTCCCATTCGGATAGACGCACTTTCGGGTTGGTTTATTTTGATGATGAATTTCACGGTGCTCACCGGAATACTGTATGGCAGGCGCTACATGAAACATTACGAGAATAAATCAGGAATGATTCCCATGCATTTCGTCAGCTTTATTCTCAATCATGTTAGCATGATTGGTATTTTTTGCGTGCAGAACAGTCTTGCCTTTCTTTATGTTTGGGAAATGATGGCTTTATCGTCTTTTATCCTGATAGTTTTTGAATATAAAAAGCCCGAAACCCTAAAAGCCGCCATCAATTTTTTAATCCAGTCGCACATCTGCATCTTATTCATTACCATTGGGTTTATATGGGTGAGTTCGCGCACCAATTCTTATGATTTCAATGCAGTTGGTCAATATTGTGACTCCGTTAATCCTGCCATCAGTTCGCTTTTGTTCCTGATTTTCTTTATTGGTTTTGCCATTAAAGCCGGATTTGTGCCTTTCCATACCTGGCTTCCATACGCCCATCCGGTAGCTCCATCGCATGTTTCAGGAGTAATGTCGGGGGTAATGATCAAACTTGGAATTTTCGGAATCTTAAGAATGCTACTTCTGGTGAACCAAAACTACTTGAGTATCGGATATTTCATTCTTATTTTTTCGATCATCTCTGGATTGTATGGCGTAATACTGGCTATTGTTCAACACGATTTAAAGAAATTGCTGGCCTATCACAGCATCGAAAATATTGGCATCATCGGGATGGGTATTGGACTTGGTGCCATCGGAATTGGCATCCAAAACCCATATCTTGCTTTTGCAGGTTTTGCTGGAGCCTTGTTACATACCCTCAACCACTCGTTATTCAAATCGTTGTTGTTTTACGGAGCAGGAACCATCTATCAGGCCATTCACACTTTAAATATCGATAGCATGGGTGGGCTAATTAAAAAAATGCCCCAAACAGCCATCTTATTTCTTGTGGCAGCTATGGCTATTTGTGGCCTTCCGCCGTTTAACGGGTTTATTTCTGAATTTCTGATTTACCAGGGATTCTTCGAAGGCATCCACTTTGGTTCGGTTGCATTGACAACCGTTTTAATTTTATCAATTGTGGCATTGGTACTTATTGGTGGCTTGGCGTTGCTGTGTTTTACCAAGGCATTTGGAATTATTTTTTTGGGAAGCGAACGAAATCAATCGAATCACGAGGTTCACGAGGCTGAACCTTCGAAATTATTTCCCGGTTACCTTGTTGTGCTGCTCATTTTAATGATCGGGTTGTTTCCACAACTGTTCATCCAGCTTTTAATAAACCCAGTGAATTTATTTACAGGCAGTTTAGGCGATGGGTTCCCCGTGTTAAAACTGACTGATAACCTTCAGTCGGTTAGCCTGGTGACCTGGACGTTTATACTTGCAATTGCAGTTATTGCAGCAGTAAAAAAATGGATAGGTCGAAATCACAAAACAAGTACTTCACCCACCTGGGGATGTGCCTACGTGGCACCCAACAGTAAAATGCAGTACACTGCCAGTTCGTACGTTCGCAGCTACCGGAAACTGATACGCCCGTTGTTGCAGATGAATAAAAAGGAAGAGGATATTGAAGGTGTGTTTTCAGGTTCGATTGGTTCGGAGACACACCCCTACGATAAGATTGAAGTAATTTTCATTGATCGTCCATTAAAATTACTGAATAACATGCTGGCTCGGGTCAGGTTTTTACAAAGTGGCAACGTACGGCATTATGTATTGTATGGTGTCATTTTCATTTTTGTGATTTTGATTTTCTCGCTTATGAGTGGCGCCGGAATATCTTTGATTAAACTGTTAAAACAGATATAATGAATGGGTTAGGTCTGATATTGATTGTAATAACCAGTTTCTTTTTTACCGGAATGGTCTTCCGGACAAAAAGTCTTTTCTCCGGAAGAAAAGGGCCTGGTATTTTTCAACCCATGAAAGATATCTGGCGGTTATTTCAGAAAGGGAGTGTTTACAGTGAAACCTGCAGCTTTATTTTTAAAATCGCACCCAATATTTATTTTGCCTCTGTGGTTATTGCATTGATGCTGATACCTTTTGGCGACCAGAAAGGAGTTTTTTCATTTACCGGCGATTTTGTGTTTTTCGCTTATATTCTGGCTGTTGGCAAATTTTTCAACATCATTGGGGCTTTGGATACCGGAAGTAGTTTCGAAGGAATGGGAGCCAGCCGCGAAGCCTTGTACTCATTACTTACAGAACCTGCTTTCTTCATATTAATGGGTTCTTTTGCATTACTTACTGGCTATACTTCATTTTACGACATTTTTTCGAGCATTCATTTTGGGTCATATATTTCTTATGCCATTGGTGCATTGGCCTCGTTCGTATTTGTTTTAATTGCCATGATCGAAAATAGCCGGATGCCCGTGGATGATCCGGCAACCCATCTTGAACTTACCATGGTTCACGAGGTAATGATATTGGATAACAGCGGTTTCGATCTTGGATTAATTCTCTATGCTTCCCATCTGAAATTTGCCATGTACGGAGCTATTATTGCAAACTTATTTCTAACACCGGGGAAAGAATGGTATTATTCCATTCCTATTTTTATAGCGATACAAGCTCTTTTCGCGATCGTGGTCGGAATATTTGAATCGTTTATGGCGCGGTTTAGGATGAACCATAACCCACAATTTATATTTGCGCTTACGTCTATTTCTCTATTGATATTTCTTACAGTTCTTCTGATTGTAGGAAAATTTTTATAAAACGATAACGATATGATCAATATTCTGCTTATCACTTTTGCTATCAGCCTGATTTATATGGGCATTGCAAATAGGCTCTCTACTTGCATCAATATTCTGGCAATGCAGGGGATTATCCTTTTTGGCGTGTCGCTTATCGAATTGATCCAAATCAACACCATTAATCTGATATTTATTCTTTTCGAAACCATCGTTTTCAAAACAATAGCGATTCCGATCTTTCTGAACAATGTCATCAAGAAAAATAATATTGTGCGCGAGGCCGAACCATTCGTTCCCGACTTTGCTTCAATAGTTATTATTACCTGCATCCTTCTGGGTTCGTTCATTTTATCGAATATCATCGATGTCGCTCATGTTCGGAAGATGTTTTTTATCGTGGCCATATCCGCTTTGTTCACCGGGCTTTTTATCATCATCTCGCGAAAGAAGGTGATCACACACATCATGGGCTATTTGGTCATTGAAAATGGAGTATTCATTTTGTCGCTTTCAGCAGGCAGTACCATGCCGATGTTGGTGAATACTGGAATTACCCTCGATATTTTTGTGAGCGTTTTGGTGCTTGGTGTTTTTGTAAACCGGATTGGAAACACTTTTGAAGAGATGAATGTGGATAATTTAACGAACTTAAAAGATTAATTTAAATGCTTGGTTATTACCTTACAATAGCTTTTTTGATTGGGATTGGTACTGCATTTAACCGAAACCAAACGGTTCGCATTATGCTCCTTGCGCTATTTATGACCGCACAAACAGCGATAACCATATATGCTTATTTTCATTTGAACGGAGAAGATTCAGGCTATTTTAAATACGATGCCATTGGCGTTATTTTTATGGGTGTACTTACCTTGCTGAGTTTCACCACAATATATCACAGTCACATCTATCTCCGGCACCGACACGACGACAGCCGCTCTCAAAGCTTGTATTTTGCGGCACTCATCATGCTGATTGTTGCCATGACCTGCGCCTACCTTGCTTCTCATATTGGGCTGATGTGGGTTTTTATTGAATTGACAACCCTAAGTGTTGCGGTATTGATTTATCACGAGCGCACACCGCTTGCCCTTGAAGCAACCTGGAAATATGTGTTTGTTTGTTCCATCGGAATTACGATCACATTTATAGGTATTATCTTGCTTAGCTTTGGAATGGGCGACACAGTGGCTATTGATTTTTCTTTCAGGGCTTTACAGAATCAACTGTTGCAAGTACCTGTAAGCTGGCTGAAACTAGCATTTCTCTTTATCATTGTAGGTTTCTGTACCAAGATGGGACTTTTTCCCATGCACACTGCTGCAATTGATGCCCATACGGTGGCACCTCCACCTGTAAGTGCATTTATTTCAACTACTTTAATGAATGTTGGGTTCGTGGCTATTTTTCGCACTTATTCTTTGTTTGCCCATACCTCAATTCAGCCATGGATGAATCAGGTTTTATTGTGGTGTGGATTAATTTCCATTTTGGTTTCGGCTGCCTACCTTTTAAAAGTAAAACACTTGAAACGAATGAGTGCATATTCCAGTATCGAACACATGGGGTTGGCGGCTATCGGGCTGGCTTCGGGTGGAATAGGGTATTTTGCAGCCATTTTTCACATGGTACTGCACTCTTTTGTGAAAGCAAGCGTTTTCTACCAAATTGACCAGTTCCATCGCAATTTTAAAACGTACATGATTAGTGAGACCGGAAACTATTTTAACCGAAACCGGCCCGGTGCCATGGTATTTATTTTGGTGCTGATTGGAATAATTGCCATGCCACCCTCAGGATTGTTTGTTACCGAATTTTGGATATTCAAAGCTTTGTTTGATTCTTCCCACTTCGTTATTTTGATTTTTGCCCTTTTATTTCTCTCAGTTTGTATTTACAGTTTAGCCAAAAACTTTTTATACATATTATTCAACCAAACAAAAGATTTACTTCCAGCTGAAGAAAAAACAGTTCCTTCAGAAACCTGGTCGCAATATTTTCTGCTGGCCCTGCTCTTTTATTTTGGAATTAATCCTCCGGTTCAAATGATTCAACTTATTCAGGAAGCTGTGAAAAACTTACCGTAACAACCCTTACATTCCTGGCAATCCGGCCCATCCGTTAACGATTATTAATGGATTGCTGGATTTGATGAGGAAGAGGAAATGAGAAAAAGTTGAACTTGAATGGAATTTACTAAATACGATTTTAAAATAAATCAGAATGGGTTCCTGTCCGGATTAACCAGATTTCATTGTTTTGCACATCGATAATCCAAATTAATAGCCAATCGGGTTGGATGTGGCATTCCATGCTGTCGCTGTATTTCCCTTTTAACTGATGTGGTAAGTATTTTTCTGGAACAGCGCCGGTTTCGGTCAATAGAGTAATGATCTGTTTTAGCAACCGCAGGTCATAGTTTCGCTTTGAGATGATTTTAAAATCCTTCTTAAACCTGGTGGTATAATGGATCTCATACATGGTCTAGGCTTCCAATTGTTTGAAAAGGTCGTCAACATTTTTGGCCTTAAAACCTTTTTTTGCCCGTGCTTCATTGATGGCTTTGACGGTTTCGTCGTTTGGTACATTTTCGAGTTGTATGTCGTTGCCATGCTTTGCCATATCTGTAAGTAAGGCAATCAAGTGTTTGCCCCTTTTCGTTTTGCTGTTTATTTTAACTGTTACAGTTGCCATATCATTGTAATTTTAGGTAAAGATAGGACTATCATTTTAATTTTCTGCGAACAGTGAAAAACAGAATTTTCAGAGCCGTAGGCTCGATCCGTCAGCTGACGGATTGTAGTGATGGAATTTAGTCCATTCACAGATGATGTTACCAACCCAACAAAGAGCCGTAGGCTCGGCGCATCTTTTTCCCATCTCATCCACTAGCGCATATTTTTTATATATCTCGTTCCAATGGAACTTTTTTCTTTTCTCTTATCCCAATGTCCCGGGATTAAAATCCCGCGTTACAACATGAACCATCCCTGCGGGATTTACCTGTCAGAGCAGTAGGCTCGGTTCATGTTGTAAGGATGGACTTTAGTCCGTCCATAAAGGCAATCAGCAGAGGGGTTAGAGAGCCGCACGGCGCATATTACCATTCAAAAACTCGTAATTTATTTGTGTTCTGATGGCTATTAATTTTTGTTTTGTCTTCATAATCATTAAACATCAAGAAACAACAATGACCTTTCCATCTTCATCTTCTTGTATTCTCTCAGATTTAAAAAGGTAGTTATAAGCAATCTGCATTGAATTCGTGATATTTGAACCTGTACGGTTAAATCCAAACTCACGAGACGTAGCTACAAACAGATCCTCGGCTTTTATTCCGTAACATTTACTAGCAACACAATACATTGCTTCTGCAATTTCTGTTGTTGAAATATAGTTGATCGGACGAACTTTATCTCCGGGTTTTGGAATTCTAACTATAATTTCATCATAATTGGCAGGTGCATAAAAGAATTCATCCACTTTGATAATTTCATTTTTCAAATGATTCTCTACAAACCAAAGAATCTTACCTTGAATAGAGCTTGTCGCTTTTTGAGCACCTAAAATAGGAGTAAGACGTTTTGAAAGATTCTCGTAATGAATAGGATACTCTTTTCCAATAACATATTTAAAAACCTCTTTCAAATACGCAGTAGTGTCTTTGGATATTGGTATTTCATAGATATTAGCTTCTTCATATTCAACAAAGTTGTAAGTTTTATTGAGTAGATCAGCCACGGTCTCAAATACCTTTTCCTCTAAAGCTTTTGGAGAAATTGGATTCTCTACTATCACCTGCTCAAAAAGTTTTGGTTCCATGTAATCTATCAAAGCTTTTTCAACCGCATGTATTAATTTTTCTCCTTCAGATCGAGGATCTTTGATCCAATCTGTTGACCAAACACGAAAAACATTCCATCCAATGTCTTCCAGTACTGTTTGTCTTAACCGATCTCTTTCTCTTGCAGTTCTTGTACAATGATAAGTTGCACCATCACATTCAACACCAAGAACAAATATACCGGGCAAATTTGGATGAACTACTGCCATGTCGATACGGTAACCGGAACAACCTACCTGAGTTTTCACTTTGTATCCTTTTGAAACTAAAAAATCATAAACTGATTCTTCGAAAGGCGATTCCAGATCTATTGACTCATTGAATTTTATTTCATTTAGCAAAGTTGAAGTACCATTAATCGCATAGTCAATATATGAACGTAGCATTTTCACTCCTTCAGAATTGGTTTTTTCCAGATTAATATCAGTCGGATAAATTGAACCAACAAGTTTTACATTAAATTTTGCTCGAGTGATAGCAACATTCAACCTTCTATAACCTCCATCTCTGTTTAAAGGTCCAAAATTCATATACATTAAGCCATTTGCATCCTTTGCATATCCAATACTGAAAATGATTGTATCCCTTTCATCTCCTTGAACATTTTCAAGGTTTTTGATAAAAAATGCGTCCTCTTTGTCCTCGGAGAAGAAATATTCAAATTGCGGACTATTAATACGAAGTTGCCGAATGGCATTGTCAATAGCTTGTTGTTGTGCTTCACTAAAAGTTACGACACCGACTGAACGTTTAGGTTGTTTTTTGATATGCTCAAACACTAGTTCAGCCACTTTTTTAGCTTCATTAATATTGTGATTTTTTCCACCTCTTTCATATATACCGTCCTCAACATAAACGTATTCAACTCCGTAATCTTTCGCTTTGTCAATATTTGCAGGGAATGTGATTAAATTATAGTTGTAGATTTTTGAATTCGAAAAAGCGATAAGTGATTCATGCCTACTCCTATAATGCCACTTTAAGCTTCTTTCCGGAATTGCTTTAAGTGCTTCATCAAGTATTGATTCATATGAACCAGCTTCGTCATTCTCATCTTCGGAATCTGAATCAAAATCATCGTTTGATACAGTTGTTGAGAAAAAGTTAGTTGGTGGCAATTGCTTGCTATCTCCAACAATAATAACTTGTTTGCCTCTCATAATAGCACCAATAGCATCTTCGGTGCAAACTTGCGAAGCTTCATCAAAAATGACCATATCGAAATTATAACTACTGGCTTCTAAAAAAACGCTCACCGATAATGGCGACATCATTAGACATGGCTTCAAGGAGGTTAACAAATTAGGTATAAGGTTGAAGAGTTTACGAAGTGGTAAAATTCTTCGTTGTTTGTTTAATTCCCTACGTAAAATTCCTATTTCATCTCTTGCAGCGGTCGCAGAATTAAAATCCGGCAGATTGTTTAAGAGCTTTTCTTTAACCCTTAACCGGGCTAATGAAAGCTGATACTTGTCAAGTTCCCTAAATTCATTTATGGTGTTATCAAACGATTTTCTTCGGAATGAGCTGATGGCCGTAAAATCTGAAATTGCAACGTCAAGCCATAGCCTGTAAAATCTTTTTAGAAAGATATTTGAAATTAATCCTGCTTCAATTTTCAATTGCTCTACTTGTCCGATATATTGAGCTAATCCATTATTTCTACAGCTTTCTCTTGTGCTTCTAAAATCAATCCATTCCTCTAAAAGCGAAATATTATTAAGGCATGTTTCAATCCGATCCGCTATTTTATAAAGGTTCTGTTCCGTGATTTTTTCGATTTTTTCAAATAGATTAATAAACCATTCAAAATCAGAATTTAACTCATTTCTTTTCCCGAATAGAATTCTTCCGCTTTCTTTTACTTTACTGATATATTTTTCGTCTTCGCAAATTGCTTTCACAAAAGAATCAGGTAGTTTGTATGTTGTAATCAATGATTTGAAATCGGCAGCAAAAGAAAGAGTATTTAGGATTTGATTCCAGTCAGTTTCAATACCTTTAAACAAAAAGCTGAAATGTGTTTCCAAAGTTACTTTTTGAGCATCAATTTCACCGGCAATTAATTGAATCCTTTCAAGGACTGTTAAATCTGTAAGTACGGTTTCATATTCAACCAAAGTATTTGCCAATTGAACAAACCCATAATAATCCTGACGAATGGAACTCACATAACTTTTAATGGTTTTTAAAACTTCAATCAGTTCCGTTGGCTTAGATTTGTTGTCAATATTCCGCAACATTACTTCCAACTGATTAAAAATATCCAGATTTAACTTGTCTAAAATTGAGATTGAATGTTTTAGATCATCTAAATCTAACCCTTTAGTTAGAAGCAACTTTTCTAATTGGATGGGGAAATTCTGAGGGCTATAAGAATTTAAGATGAGGAAGAAAGTCTTTATTGCCTGAAATAGTTTTTCCCAATCTGTTTGGTCCACTTTATAATAATCGCCAAAAAAGATTTGTATTTTATTTTCATTTCTGGTTATCCATTCTTTCTTATCATTGATCTGCTTCAAAGAATTCAAAAGGTCAATAATATCGGAGTCATTATTCTTTTTATCGCTGTTTTTGGTTAAGCTTAGAATTAGTTTTTTGTCCGCTTTGTAATTTGCTTTAAAATATTTAAAAATTGAATTGTATTCAGTTCTAAAACGCTTGAGAATTGAGACAGTATCAATTTCCAAAATCTCATTTTCGTAATGTGTTTTTATTTTTTCTGTTGATTTGTGGTATTCAATATGTGTCTCTTTCGTTTTATTAAACAAATCGACGATCTCATTTTCCGGATTAGTGAACCATGCTTCAGTTGGAAGTGGGTTTTGAATGAGAAGATTTAGTAATAGTTTAAAATTTTCTATGGTTTCAATTGTTTCCGGCGTTTCAGTGCCCAATACAAATGCAGTTTTAATGCAGACATCGGTGATTTCTTTAAGGACAGAATATACCTGATCGCAACTTCTTTCAATATCTTCGATCGACAAAACAACAATAGACTCAGAGCCAAAACTCTTCTCGTTTACAATTTCTTTTAAGTTGCCCGCATTTAATTTTATTTTCTTTCTCAGTTCCCCTCCATTCAATGTGAATATGGACAGATTATAGTTTAATGAAATTCGATCTTTAAGTATTTGATACTCATTAATTATTCTTAAATATTCCCCTGCTAGTTTAATTAATGAGTCAATATCTTCATTCGCAATCCATTCAATTGGTAATTTGGGTGACTTGCCTGCCAGCTGAAGTATTTCAATTAAATTGTCTATGTTCTCAAATGTTTCTGGCGTTGATAAGTCAAATGATTCAGAAACAATTTCCGAAAATTGGGCAATGTCTTTGATCTGTTTAATCAATATTTTCCCTTTTGCTTCAATGTCGTGCCGCAATTCGTGGGTGACCATTTTAACATTGGAGTTGTACCATGGATTTTCAGCGTAATCGGCACTCATTCGTCCGATAGTTTTTGACAACTCATTTAAAAGATATACAAGTTGTTTAAGATATTGATCTGTTATTTTATCAACATTTTCAATACTAAATACAATCTCTGGGATATTGGTAAGTGACGCTAGTTTCCCGTTTACCTCAAAGATGGTTTTATTTAATGGCAAACAATTGGTATGTAATTCTGTATGATACTTGTTTAGCTTATCTCTTGTAAATTGTAACTCATTCAATTTAAAGATTGCCTCATCACGGACTTTTTTCCTTTCAAGATTTATTGTTTTCTCCAATTGTCGTAATACCTCTTTTTTGTTGGCTTTGTGGCTGTGAAGTGTCAGGCAGAAATCATTTAATTCAACCTGTGTAAGTCGTTTATGTACAACCTGCAAAGCAGCCATTTTCTCAGAAACAAACAAAACTTTTTTACCGTCAGCCAGCGCCTCTGAAATTATATTGGTAATCGTTTGACTTTTCCCTGTTCCCGGAGGTCCCTGCAATACAAAACTGACCCCATTTTTCGCTAATAAAATGGCATCTTGCTGACTTGAATCTGCATCAACAACTTGGTAGGTATCTATTGGTCGAATCTGTGCATCATGATCAAAATTATTAAACTCATCCGGTAATGAAATAATATCGTTATCGCCTGCAATTGCAGTAATGATCGGATTATTAGCAATTCGTTCTTCATTCCGGTCTAAATCTTTATACATATTGATTTTGAGGAATGATAGGGTAGATAAATTCACAGTAGGGAGTACTTCCCATGATTTATCTTCAATTATTTCTGTAATCCTTTGGAAATAAGATTCAATATTTGTTTCGAGAGCATCGAAATCCGGAAATTTAATTCCAAAGTCATTTTCAAATTTATAGGCTAAGGTTGGATTAATAACAATTTCATCTTCATGTAACTGAAGGACGAAGGGCGATGAAATTGATTCAATGGTCAATGAAACCGGCACTAAAATGATTGGGGAAGTTAGAAACTGTGTAGAATAATCAACTTCAGTCCATTTGATCATTCCGAATGTCAGGTAAAGTGTATTGATACCTTGTTCCTCGATTGATGTTTTCGCTTTTAACCGGAGTGCTTTTAATGTTTTCTGTAGTTCTGTCAGCGTTTTATTTGTTTCAAAATCTCCATTCACCACAAGGTCAACTATTTCTTCTCCATTTTCGTCAAATCGTATCTTTTTGGCAAAAGGAAATTTTAACGGTTTTTCGTTTAATACTATACTTTGATAAACCTTGTCAAACCCCGGGCTTGTAATTGTAATATTAGAGCGTTTGGTTTCCTTGAAATTAATCAGTCTATTCCGTTTGCCCAAATCAAGCAATTGTTTTTTCCACGATTCTAATTTTTCCCTTAACGGCATGATTGTAGGTGTAGAATTGTTAATTTAAAAATATGATAATGAAATTATCTTTGAAGAGAACTTATTTTGCATATTATATACCTGTTTTTTTATATGTTTATCATTTGGAATGATTAATTAACTATCACTTTTATTTGAATCTAATATTTTGGATAAAGTCTCATAATGGAGTAAATAAACATCCAATGATTCTGCCAGTTGTCTTGCAGATTCAGTATATGCAGCATTTGTTATAATCATTCCAATATGCCCATTATATTGTGATTTGGCAGAATATATTTCCCTAACTGCGGATTGTCCAACAGTTTTTACATTTGATATACATAGAACAATCTCAGTCAATCCAATCTCATTTATTGCCACTAAATACGATGCTTGTTCTTTTGTCTTTTTTGTTATTGAAATAGTCCAACCATAAGATTTAAATAGTCCTATTACATATTTCTCAAACAGAATAGGATCATTCAAAAATGATTCTTGATTATCAATAGAGGATTCATTTATGTCTTCATCATCAGGTAAATTTTCAATATATTCATCAACATATTTGTCAATGATTTTTGTCATCATATTCATATCATCATCATCATCCCATATTGACCAGCTAACTGTATTCAATGTAAAATATACATTCTTAGCTTCCTTGCCCAACTTATATTTTTGTTGCAGCATCTTACTGTTAATGAACTTATGACATTCTTTCCACCAATCATCAAAATTCCAATCGCCATATTCGTCTTTGTATATAAGCTGATTATTTTTTTGCGCTAATACATTCAAATATTTTTCTAAAAAATATTTGATCTCGTCTTGATGAAAATAAATAATTTTTTCAACAACATTATTTTTTTCTTGAACTATCGTTCGAATATCTTCATTATCATACTCATTTATAGGGATATTTAATGACATAATACGAATTTTAGGATTGTTAAAATGATTTAGAAATATAGGAATATAAAATAAAACATAAAATGAATATACATCCGAAAAATACAGAGATCAAATGCTTATAAGCAAGCAAGAACTATAACTGCTAATCAAAAACTTTTAACGCGGTTTTGTTCAAATCTCCTCGATCAACATAACTATTGAGCATTGAATGGAATATCCTTAATCCATTTATGCCAATGTCGGAAGGAATGTCTTCTAACCCAGAATCAAGAAAATCTAAAAATCCACCTAAATATTTACGAAAGTTCATTACTTGTTCTTCTTCATCCTTTGATTTAAAATTCTTTTTAAGATAGAAAGAATCAATTCTCCTGTATTCTCGTCGAAGATCTTCTCTCATTTCAATATAGTGTTTATCTATATTTCTTTCGATGTATTTATTAATGTCGTATTTCATAGTTTATTTAGTTTCAGTTTGCGATGCGGTTGTTTTATATGGGTTCAATAGCGGTGTTGCGTATCACTGTCCTTCCGCAAATGAAGAATAATCCTATGGAAAACTGCCGATGGAGTCACATTGTAACCGCAATAACATTTAGTTTTGGTTATAAGTTGTTTTTTATGCTCATCGAGGTTTGGGAGGCCTTGGAGGTGGTGTAGGTCTTTGAACTGGTTGAGACTCTTTCACTGTTCTAGGTGGTGGTGGTGGTGGTGGTGGTGGTGGTTTCGTCATAATTTTTATTTTAAGAATCCAATTATTCCTATGATTATTAGTATTATAAGATCAATAAATAGAAATGTTCTTGTCTTATAAAATAGATCAGCTCTTTTGTCGTTGATTTTCTGATTTATATTTGTTAGTTCAATGTAATATTTTTTTAAGTTTTTTGAAAAATCTTTACATACATTTTTTTGAGCATCTTCTCGTTTATCCTGAAATGATTTTTTCTCACTGTACTTGTAATGATGTTTGTAGAGTATTTTTTCATGATTCATTAAGTCTTCTGTGTATGGCAAGTAATTGTATTTTCTTGTAAAACCATGAAATACAGAAGCTAGAAAGTATATTGTTATAATTGTTATAGTTGCAAACGCACATAGAAATGATAAAAAAAAACAGTCGGCAACCGAACATAATTGAATTTGTCCTGTAGGAAAATAATTTTTGAATAAATAAAAAACACTTCCAATAAAAACAATGAGTAAAGTTGTAGGATATTGGATTATGTTGTCATAAAATTTTCCTCTTTCATGTTCAAAAAGGTATTGCTCCCTGTAAAAATCAATGTCTTTAATTTCCAAATTCTCCATGTTCTTTAAATTTTGATTCAATCAAAAATCTTATTTTCAATTGAAATATACCTATTGTATTTTCCTTGCAGTCTTTTTCAAATAACCTGTAAATATTAGCAAATATATGGTACTTTTATTGTTTTCCAGTTACATTAAACAATTTTATTATAACACTTTAGCAAAAGGCTGGATAGACGAATGGTCGGACTTATCCTCGTTTATTCAACAGCAAAGTCTTCTTTGTGAATTTTATTGGTTATGAAGCTTATGATTCTTCAATTTTGGAGGATTGTTGATAATTACAAACCTTTCCAAAACATGCACCGTTCCTATGGAACTAACCTGTCAGAGCTGTAGGCTTGGGCGACATGTTTCATGAACTCACTCACCATTTCTAAAAAAAGAGACCCTCCATGCACAGGTCTCTTTCCTTTGGTTGGATTGAATGTATGGATTGGCTTATTTCTTTTCAAGCGTTGCATTCACAACGCACAGTTCGCCATTTGTTACATTCACTTCCTGGGTTGAGTCCGCGTATCCAGGTTTCTGAAACAGTACCTGGTAAGTTCCACCTTCGAGCGATTTAATGTTAAAACCGCCTTTGGCCGCAGTTTTCTTAACCAAACCGGCACCGTTACCCGATGCCTGGCTCAGTTTTGCAGTGCCGTTTACCGGGATAAAAGTCACGGTCACCCCTTTAACCGGGTTGCCCGTTTGAGCTTCGGTAACCACTCCTTTAACCGATAAACTAGTCTTTCCGCGTTTAATTACTTTTCCCGCAGCCTGGTATCCGTTGTAAAAATCAGGGTTCAAACTCCTGATCAGTTCAACCGAAGCATTCATGCGGGTTTCAGCAACTTCAGCACGTTTAAATAATACAACCAGTTGCTGGGTCAGCTGACTTTTCGTAGTGGTTCCGAGGCGCGGGGCGCTCATCGAACTGCTAAAATCGTTGATTGCTGCCTGCAAAAGGGTCTGAGTTTCCTCGTTAATAAAATAAGTTGAATGATCATCGGACATCATTGAACGCATCTCCGACACAATTGAATGAAAATCAGATATGCTGAGGGTCGAATAGACGGGAAATGGGATATATCCCGATAATCTCTTTACAAAATCTTCTGAAACATCAGTTCATTTTTCCAGCCATCGGCTGTGCGTCGCCAGTCTTTTTTTGTGCTCGTCAGTTCAAATCCGGCATTCTTAAATAATTGAATGCTTGCAAGATTATCCGCGGTAATATTTGCATACAACTGGTGCAAACGGAGGTAATTGGCGGCATAGTCGCAAAGCAATTGAAGTGCATCGGTGGCATAACCCAGTTTGCGGTCTTTCGTGTCGTGAATCAGAATGCCAACGCCGGCCCTGAAATGAAAAGGGTCGAAATCGAACAGGTCGATCGCTCCAACTGCTTTCCCGTCGTGCGTTTCAATAATCATACGTGCTTCCTTGCTTTCGTAAATATCGCGCTGCGATTCCTTGATGTATTTGGCCAGAATGTATTTCGAAAACGGTTCAAGCGTATTGCTCACTTCCCATATTTTCGTGTCGTTTTCCCATTCAAACAACAAATCAATGTCGTCGGGTTCGAGGGCCCTGAAACGAATTTTGCCAAATTCAAGTTGGTTATTTCTCATGATTGTCCGATGTTTTTCCAGGCTTTCAGCACGATTTCCAGATCGTTCATCAGCCGGTAATCTTTGGCGTAAACAATGTTCAGTTCATCTTTCTTTTTATCCGGAATAGTTCCCGGAAACAGAGATGCGGGGGAGAGGATTCCTTTTTTTATCGGGGGCAAATGACTTTGAGTGCCGGAACAATAGCCAACCCAGCTTTTCTTTCCTGAGAAAACTTCAGAAATACTCCGGATAAAACCAGATTTGGATGTGGCAACCCAGATGATGATGGGCGATAAAACGAGCAGACAAACGGCTACAATAAGATCGAATGCACGCTTGTTTTGCCTGTTTCTTTCCTTTACAATCGAGTTGATGTGAACCACATACAAATCTCCGGCGGTAGAAATGGAGTTGCTGCCTATAATCGACAAACTTTCAGGAGGTGCAATCTTATAGTCGATGTTCAGGTCGCTCAAATCAAGCATAATACGGATAATTTCCTGCGACGGGATATCTTCAGACGAAAATATCAGTTCGTCGATTTTATTGATCCTGATTATTTCAGGCAACTGGTGAATCTTGCCCAGATAGAATTGTTGATGAACCGAATCATCGGGCGAAACAAAGCCAACAGTGTCAATCTTTAATCCTGAATGGGCAATCAATTCCGATATCCGTTTCGATTCGGTCACGGCAGCCACTACTGCAATGCGTTTTTGCTTGTCGAGTTCAAGTTCCAGCCCGCTAACGCGCAATTTGTAGAACAAATACCTGTAAGCTGGCAAAGCAATAAACGCCCATCCTGAACCCAAAAGCAACAAAGCCCTTGAGTAACGCAAGCTTTCGTTGACCAGCGAATAAAATACAAGGATTGAAAAGGTTCCCCAAAGCAAACCTTTAAATATCCGCATAAACCGAATGTTTTTCCGGTATCCGCCATTGAACCAGATACAGCAAATCCATATCAGAATATATATTGGAACAGCAACATGGAGATATTCCGGAGGATAATAGCCGATTGTGAATTTGTAGGTTTCCCAGTATGGAAGCAGGATCGCAAAACCGAGATAGATGAAAAGCGCATCGGCCAATGGAAGCATTATTGTTTTGAAGAATCTGACTCCGAGCGACAGTAAAGCGTGAAAGTAAATGGCCAGATTGATCAGAATGGCATATCGGCGGGCATTTCCTTTCGAAAAATGCTTTTTTGCGAAGATGATCATTGCATTGTAGAACACCTTCACGTAATTGATGCTGCCCTTTTTTGTGCTTTCGCCTTTGTAATGAATGATGGTCGTTTCAGGGAAATAGTAGTTTTTGTAACCACCTTTCGTGATTCGGTACGAAAGGTCGATGTCTTCGCCGTACATAAAATAATCTTCATCAAGCAGACCGACTTTATCGAGCGTTTCGCGGCGAAGAAGCATAAAAGCTCCTGCCAGCACATCCACTTCATGTATCTGATTGTTGTCGAGGTAGCCCAGATGATAGCGTCCAAACCGTTTCGAATGAGGAAAAAGGCGCGAAAATCCAAACATTTTCCAAAAAGCAACTTCAGGAGTTGGCAATCCGCGTTTCGATTCGGGCAGAAAGCGTCCTTTGCCGTCAATCATTTTAACACCCAATCCACCTGCATCAGGTGTTTTATCCATGAACTCAACGATTTTCAGGAAGCTGTCTTCCTCAACCACCGTATCCGGATTCAGCAACAATACATATTCTCCTTTTGCAATCCTGATGGCCTGGTTGTTGGCTTTCGAAAAACCCACATTGTCCTTGTTGGCAATCAGGTTTACCTCCGGAAATTTTTCAGTAACCATTTGGCAGGAGCCGTCAACCGAATCGTTGTCAACCACAATAATTTCAGAACTTACCTTTGTTGCAGCTTTGAACGCGGCATAAAGACACTGTTCCAGAAAATATTTTACGTTATAATTGACAATGACAATCGTTAGTTTCATTTTTATTGGTGTTTTTTGAATAGTTGAACCCTTTCAGGGTTCTGTTTCAATTCTATTTTGTTCCCCCGGATTTCATCCGGGGCTATTCATGTTCAATCCCTTTGGGATTTTTACTTCAGCCTTTTTACTTCAGCCTTCTAACTTCTGACTTCTAACTTCTAACTTTTTTACTTTCTCCTTTTGCCTTGACCCCTAATGAATAATCGAGTCCTCAAAGCTCATTCGGTTCACGATCGACCTTCCAAGAGTAACTTCGTCGGTATATTCGAGTTCGTCGCCAATGGATACGCCACGGGCAAGCGTCGATATTTTAACATTCAGGTTTTTAAGCTTTTTGTAGATGAAAAAGTTGGTGGTGTCGCCTTCCATGGTGGTACTAAGGGCCAAAACAATCTCATCGACTCCTCCATCGGTCACACGTTTAACAAGCGATTCAACTTCAATATCCGATGGCCCGATTCCATCCATGGGCGAGATAATTCCGCCCAAAACATGGTACAATCCATTAAACTGGTGGGTATTCTCGATTGACATCACATCTTTAATGTTCTCGACCACGCAGATAAAAGAGGCATTTCGCGATGGGTTTGAGCAGATATTGCAAACATCAGTATCCGAGATATTGTAACAAATCTTGCAGTGTTTGACTTCGGAACGCAATTGGAGAAGGCTGTTGGCAAATATTTCAACTTCCTGAACATCTTGTTTCAGCATATGTAAGACCAAACGCAGTGCCGATTTTCGTCCAATACCGGGTAGCTTGGCGAATTCGTTGACTGCATTTTCCAATAATCTGGAGGGAAACCGATCGAAGTGCATATTACATTTCTTTTGTAAGCTTCAAATTTAATCAGCGAAATTTAATAAACAGAATTTGCACCCGATTTTAAGGTATTATTTATTCAGATATTTGGCAACGGTGGTCAAAACATCATCCATTCTGATGGGTTTTACCAGCACTTCGTTGCATCCCGAATCGAAACATTTTTGTCTGTCGTCGGCCATTGCATAAGCAGTTTGAGCGATGATCGGAATATTCAGGTCTTTGAGCCTGATTTGAGTGGTTGCTTCGTATCCGCTGATTTCGGGCAATTGTATATCCATCAGGATGAGATCGACTTTTGTATTGTTGAAAATTGTCAACACATCAATTCCATCTTTTGCCCAAACAATATTGGCCCCGGTTTTTTGAAGTATGCTGTTGAGGTACTCATAATTGTAAGTGGTATCTTCTGCAACCATGATGGTATAATTGCTGAAATCATATCTTCCCGGACTGGGAGGTTTGACTGTTGATCGCACCATCGGAATCTTAATTTTATCGTAGGGCAATGTCAGGAAGAATACACTTCCTTCACCCGGAATAGATTTTACGTTGATATCACCATCCAACAGTGTAGCCAAGTCTTTGCATATTGACAAACCAAGACCTGAACCCGCAGTGGAGCTGGCATTTTCTTCAGCGTAATTAAAGCGTTTGAAAATATTTTTGATTCGATCCGCCGGTATTCCTGTGCCAGTATCCGAAACAAAGAATCTCAATTTATTGTCGCCTATAATGTTGTATCCTATCTCAATATGTCCACTTTCTGTATTTTGCAAGGCATTCAGGTACAGATTGTTTAAGATTTGCTTCAATCGGTATGGATCGGTAAATATTACATCGTGATGCGATTCTTCAGGAAGCTGGAAAACGAGTTTGAGGTTTCTATTTAGCTTCTTTTTCAGATAATTGTTATAGGTTATTTCGAGTTCCGAGAACAAATCGCCCAAAGAACAAGCTTCTTTTTTTATTTTCAGTTCATTGGCTTCAATTTTTGAAACATCTATAATATCGTCGATCAATCTGAGCAATGCCTGGCTGTTTTCTTCAATAATTTCGGAATATTTAGTTCGCTTTGGCTCAGGCAACTGGTCGTTTTTCATCAATTCTGTAAACCCGATAATCGTGTTGATCGGTGTCCTGATTTCATGGCTCATATTTGCAAGGAAATGATTCTTGTAATCATTGGCCCCTTCGGCTTCTTGCTTTGCTTTTTTCAGATCTCGCTCAATCTTCTTCAGGTAAGTTATATTTTCCGAAATCTTTACATAGTGGGTTATGTTGCCAAAATTATTCCTGATGGGCGAAATACTTGCTAATTCCCAGAAGTATTCTCCTGTCTTTTTTCGGTTTTTAAATTCTCCCTGCCATTCGTTACCTACTCTGATGGTTTTCCATAGTTTTTCGTAGAAGCTTGGCGGATGAAATCCAGACTTCAGAATATTTGGTTTTTTTCCTAAAATTTCCTGATCGCTCCAGCCTGTTATTTTGCAAAAGGCAGGATTGAAATATTCAATGTAACCTTCAGTATCGGTGATAATAACGGAAATAGGACTCTGTAAAATGGCCTGATGCAGTTTCTTATATTCACTTTCAGATTTTTTCTCTTCGGTTATGTCGCGGTGGGTTCCAAACATTCGTATGGCTGTTCCGTTCTTATCGCGAATTACCGAAGCACGGCTTTTAATCCAGATATAATTCCCGTTTTTATGCTTCATCCTGAACTCTGCTTCATAAACATTCAGATCACTTTTTATGAAATTATTAATAAAAAGAGTCATTCTGTCCTTATCTTCCGGGTGAAGCATTTCTTCCCAAACAGAGTAATTATCAGGGATTTCGTCTGGATAATATCCAAGAATAGATTTCCATCTTCTGGAATAGAATGTTTTGCCTGTTCCGACTTTGTAATCCCATATTCCCAGGTCAGCAGCTTCGGTTGCAAGCTGAAATCGTTTTTCGCTTTCCAGTAATTTTCTTTCTATTTTTTTATACCTGTTGATGTTTTTCAGAATGAGTAAAACCGATTGTTGCTTGTTATTCGGATCAGTCTCGGGGATAAAAGTAATGTTCCACCAATTCGAAAGGTTCTCATTTTTTACCTGAAAATCTTCCTTATTCTTCTTTTGAAACTGGAATGTTTTGTTGATCAATTGTACTATTCCGGATGTCTGATTTCCGAACAATCCAGTATCTTCAATTGATTTTCCTGTAATTTCGGTAGCCTTTTCTCCCAGTTTTGGGAAACAGTTTTTAGAAATATAAACTACCTGTAAATCAGTGTTTATCCTGATAATGATATCCTTTAGGTTTTCAGGTAATGACTTTTGGTTAAAATTTTCAGCGATCGGTACTTCCTCTAAACTTATGAGTGTTTTTCCGGATGAAACAGAAGTTACAGCAATTGAAATGGTGGTATTTTTTCGCACAAACGAAAAGTGCTTGATTTGTCTGGCTATTATAACAGGCAAAACTTCTTCCCTAATATATGAACGAGTATTTTTTTTCAGAGCCTCAATAAGCTGATTTAAGTTTTCATATTGACCAATATCCTCAATCCTGAGAATTTGATCTACTGATCCCGAAATCTCCTCAATTTGAAGACTTGCATTGATTCTGATGTAGCCTGAATAATATTCAGTTTTTTCGTTTGATTGAAACATATAAGCCTTAGCGTTTATATCCCTTAAATTTACAAAATAAAAGTTTTACAAACATAATTGACATTGTTTTTTTTTCATTTATTCGAAAAACTGATTGACTCAGTCTCATTTTGCTGTTGATTACTTAAGGCTATTTTTCTAATTAAACATACTGGAACTCCGAAAGTTTAGCTTAAGCATAGTATAGAAATCGTTTAATTTTCTGTGTTGGGGTTTTCTCGAACGGAATTGGTTGCAAGACAACACGCTGTATTTTGGAAAATTTATTCACTTCATCGTTCACTTTGTTCTGTATATCCTTCAAAATATCTTCAGCTTTCTCATTCAGAAACGAAACGGCTTCAATTTTCATGTCCTGATATTTCTTTTCGAGCTCTTCCATGTTTAGATGCACCAATGCTACCAACCGGCCTTTTTGTTGCACTACAAGCGATTCCATTACATATTCCATGCGGTTGATCAACGATTCAATTTCTTCAGGATAAATATTTTCGCCGCTGGCACCAACAATCATGTTTTTGATTCGGCCTTTGATGTATAGATTTCCTTCTTTGTCGAAGTAGCCAAGGTCGCCTGTTTTTAACCAGCCATCTTCAGAGAAAGTTTCTTTGGTTATTTCAGGTTCTTTATAATAACCCAGCATAACGTTTTCACCTTTTGCCTGAATTTCTCCCTGCCCCGTTTTTTCATCAGCATTGGCAATCCGCAATTGAACTCCCTGCATTGCCGGACCAGTTGAGAGGAATTTGGTTTTACCCACTCCGGCACCAGCAAGTAGCGGCGACGACTCAGTCATTCCATAACCAATTGCCAGTGGCATTCCTCCTTCCATCAGGAACCGTTCTACATTGTTATCGAGTTTTGCACCTCCAATTCCGAAGAATTTTAGTTGGCCACCAAAGGTTTCATACAGTTTTTTACCTGCAACCTTGTTCAAAAGTTTCCTGAATGGCGGAATCTTGTACAAAACACGGGTAATGAGCTTTTCGTTGATTTGAGGCAATATCTTTGTTTTGTAAATTTTTTCGACAATCAGCGGTACAACCAGCATAATGGTTGGACGAACCAGTTTCAATGCAGCAAGCAATACCGATGCTACCGGAGGTTTTTGAAGATAATGAACCGACGCGCCATATTTGACAGGCAGAATAAGCGCCAAAGTGTTTTCGAATGTATGCGAAAGCGGAAGAACAGAAAGGAAGCGATCGGATGGAATGATATTCTGAATCAACCAGCATTGTTGAGCTGTCCATACAATATTTTTGTGGGTCAGCATTACTCCCTTTGATTTGCCTGTTGTGCCGGAAGTATAAATGATGGTTGCCAAATCCTGTTCTTCAATTTTTTCGTACTCAAACTGAGATTCATCTATTTCGTCAAATGCCTGTTGTTCTTTTTCTGAAACCACGCTGAATTTTTCAATGTGAATAACAGCCATCCCGGGAGTAGGTTCCAATTTAAGTCGCAAAGTTTCTGAAACATAAACCACAGAAACTTCGGCATGATCAAGAATGTTCTTTATTTCATTTGGGTGAAAATCAGGAAGAATAGGAACAACTACTGCTCCTGAAATGCTGGCCGCGAAAAATGCAATACCCCATTGCGGCATATTCAAACTAAGTATGGCTACTTTATCGCCCTTTTTAACGCCAATGGTCTGAAGTTGAAGGGCAGCTTTCTTTACCTCGATTTCAAGCTGAGCGTAAGTTCTGTTTTCTTCTCCAACAAATACCAACGACTGATTCTTTGCAAAGTCTTTGAAACTGGCCTGCATCATGGCAGGAATAGTCAAGAATTCTAGTCTTCCCATAATTCACAAATTAGATATGCAATGTATTATCAGAAAAACAATTCGATGTGGCAAAAGTACATAAATGTTACAAGGCGTGTGAAAATATTAAAAACAATTCAGGATTTGAACTTGTTTTTCAATGTTTACTCGGTGTTATTTCGAATTCCCGAATCGTTTCGTCGGAGTTTTTTACAAATAATCCGATTCGAAGAAAAATATTGATTTTTTCTGAATCGTGACCTAAAATGGCTTTTGCTGAGCAGTTTTAAATGAAAGTAAACTCTTTGTTTCAAGAATGATAAATAATATTGGAAAATAGTCAGGAAATAGCCTTTAATAGTATAAATTTGGAAGGAAATGAATAAGTCGGAAATCATACAAAAAACAGAAGAATTTATTGCCCGTGAATTTGCTTCAGAGGGTAGCGGCCATGACTGGTTTCATGTTGACAGGGTGCGTAAACTGGCTCTCCGTATCGGAGAAACTGAAGGTTGTAAACTGTTTGTTACTGAAATGGCTGCATTACTGCACGATTTGGATGATTGGAAATTGACAGGATCTGAATCTCATTTTCCTGCAAAGGCAAAGAAATGGATGATTGATTTAGATGTGGAGGAGGATGTTTCTCTACAAATCCTGAAGGTAATTGAGGATGTTTCGTTTAAAGGGGCTGGCATTGAAACTCCGGTTCGGTCGGTTGAGGCTGCTGTTGTTCAGGATGCTGACCGCCTTGATGCAATTGGTGCCATTGGGATTGCCCGGACATTTGCTTATGGTGGGCATAAAAGCAGGCTTATTTATGATCCGGCGATTGATCCGGTGATGCACTCCAATTTTCAGACATACAAAAATAGCACAGCGCCAACGATCAATCATTTTTACGAAAAGCTTTTGTTGCTGAAAGACCGGATGAACACCACCACCGCCAAATCCATTGCTATACAAAGGCACCGGTTTATGGAAAATTATCTTGAACAGTTTTTTTGTGAATGGGAGGCTAAAAAATGATAAATAAATTTAATACAACTACCTCAATGATGAAAATTGAACACATTGCCATTTGGACCCGCGATCTGGAAGGAATGCGCAACTTCTATACTCATTATTTTGATGCAGTCTCGGGTTTTGCTTATTACAACCACTCAAAGGAATTCAGGTCTTATTTCCTTTCATTCGAAGGAGAATGCCGGATTGAACTGATGGAGATGCCAGCCGTTTCGACTAATAAAAACGACTATCGGAAACATATTTCCGGGATTGCACATTTTGCTTTTAAAGTTGGAACACGCGAAAAAGTAGATCAACTTACCGATATGTTACGGAACGACGGATTCGAGATTATAAGTCCCGGACGAATGACAGGCGATGGATATTATGAAAGTGCCATTTTTGATCCGGAAAAAAACCGGATAGAGATTGTGGCTTAGGTTTTTAAAGTCCGGGCGCGACTTCAAGTCGCACCCGGACTTTATTAACCTATATAGTTTTCAGCCGCATATTTCAGCTGTTCATACCAATCCTCACCATATTTGCGAATCAGCGGCTCTTTCAGGAATATATACAAAGGCAGTTTTTCGATTTTGCCGCATTGACGACCAGGTTTGCAGATGTCGATTTGCTGATAATTGACGGCATCAAAACGTTTGTACTCTGTTATCCTGATAGGAAAAAGATGACATGAAACTGGTTTGCGAAATTTGATTTTTCTGTCAAGGAATGCTTTTTCGATGCCACATTTCAGAATGCCTTTTTCTTCGAAAGTATAAGCACATTGGCGGTTGTTTACCAGAGGCGTTACTAAATCTCCATCAAGATCGATTACAGCAAAGCCCCGTTTGAGAACTTCATCGCGATGGACTTCCGAAATATTAGTTTGAACTTCAGGCCAGGATTCTTCAATGGCTTTTACTTCATCCGGAGTAACAGGAGCCCCAGAATCGCCCTCCACACAACAGGCTCCTTTACATTTCAGTAAATCGCAAAGGAATTGTTTCTCTAAAATATCAAGGCTAACAATGGTACGTCCGATTTCGAGCATAAAGCCTCTCCCCTAACCCCTCTCCAAAAGAGAGGGGAATAAAATATGTATCAGGTTATTTATTCGATTTCTATCAGAAATCATTTTTCAATCAAAACGTTTCCGGTCATTTCTGAAGGAATATCCAAGCCCATGATTGAGAGTAGGGTAGGAGCCACATCAGCCAGAATACCGTTTTTGATTTTTGCATTTTTATTTTCTGAAATGTAAATGCATGGCACCGGGTTCAATGAATGAGCGGTGTTGGCAGATCCGTCTTCATTGATGGCATTGTCAGCATTCCCGTGGTCGGCAATGATAATTATCTCGTAACCACCTTTTTGAGCGGCTTCGACAACGGCTTTTGTGCAACTGTCAACAGCCGATACCGCTTTCACGATTGCTTCGTAAACGCCGGTGTGGCCAACCATATCGCCATTGGCAAAGTTCAGGCAAACGAAGTCAGCTGTTTGATTCAGCAATTCGGGAACAATAAGGTCGCGAACCATGGGCGCTGACATTTCGGGCTGAAAGTCATAGGTTGCAACTTTGGGTGATGGTGCAAGCAATCGTTTTTCACCTGCGAATTCTTCTTCACGGCCGCCACTGAAAAAGAAGGTGACGTGGGCATATTTTTCTGTTTCGGCAATACGGATTTGTTTAAGACCGGCTTTCGAAACGATTTCACCCATTGTATTATCCAGGTTTGGTTTGTCAAAAATAACATTCACATTTTTGAAGTCGGCTTTGTAGTTGGTCATGGTGTACCATTGCAGCGGCATGGTTTTCATTCCAAATTCAGGAAGATCTTTTTGTGTGAATGCGATGGTGGTTTCACGCAGGCGGTCAGTTCTGAAATTAAAGCAGATAACCACATCGTTCTCCTGAATAGTAGCCAGTGGCTTGCCGTTTTGATCGACCATTACAATTGGTTGAAGAAATTCGTCAGTTACACCTTCGTTGTAAGATTCCTGAACGGTCTTCAATAAATCTGTCGATGGAGTTCCTTTTCCGCTGGTGTAAAGGTCGTAGGCCAATTTCATGCGATCGAAGTTTTTATCGCGATCCATTCCATAATAACGGCCAATTAGTGAAGTAAATTTGCCATTGGTTCCTTCAAGGTTCTTCAAATCTTCTTCCAGAAAGCCCAAACCAGAGCGTGGGTCAGTGTCGCGGCCATCGGTTAACCCGTGGATGAAGGTGTTTTTCAGGCCCATATCAGTTCCAATCTGGCAAAGGGCAATCATATGCGCGCTCAAAGCATGAACACCACCAGGGCCAATTAAGCCAATCAGGTGTACGTTTTTGTTATTATCTTTTGCATAAGTGAATGCTTTTACGATTTGAGGCTTTTTCCAAAGTGATTTGTCGCGGATTGACTTGGTGATTTTAACCATGTCCTGATACATTACCCGTCCGGCACCGATGTTAAGGTGACCCACTTCAGAGTTGCCCATTTGGCCGTCGGGCAAGCCAACATTTTCGCCGCTTGTAAGCAATTGTGAATGTGGATAGTTGGCATTCAGGTAATCCATGAAAGGTGTTGGTGCGGTTGCAATTACGTCTCTTTCAGTACCATCGCCGATTCCCCAGCCATCGAGGATCATTAAAAGTGCTTTTTTATGTGTTGTCATAATTTATATTCGTTTTAAATAATGAGCAGTTTCGAGGCACAAAAGTATCCTTTTTTCAACAGGTACAGAAACAATACCTTGGTACTTAGCCTGAATTAACAATTACTTTTATTCCTGATGACAGGTTCAGAAAGATTCCATAAAGAGCTTCTACACTTTCATTATAATTTTCTCTGGTAGTTTATCTTTTCTTTTTATGGGCTTTTTTAGAATTGAACCAAGTTGATTGATTTGAAGCCGAAGATTTGCCTTTTTTTCTGGTTATTTTTGACTGAGTTAGTCGCTTTTCAGTTTCAGATTTGGGTTTATAATAGGAAGATTCTTTTTGTGCTGAAAAGTTAAACCAATAGGAAAGTCCAAAAGATAAAGCGATATAACTGTTTACAGAATGACTGGAGTTGTAGAATATTTTTTGGATTTGATAAACTTCTCCAACAGCATCAGAGCTTCTGTTTAATTCAAGTGAACTGGTAAGGCTAAAATTGCTATTTAATTGGTATTTGATTCCCACGCCAATACCTGTCAATACGGCAACATTGTTCAGGAATTTTCCTTTTGAATCAGGATTTGTAACGGTTCCATCGGGTAATTTGTCCAATGGATCATTCTTCAATGATATAGCGCCAATTTTATAATACAAAAAGTAATTAAATAGAGGTTTAAATTCGTTGGTCTTTTTAAGATTGTACTGAATCAGATAAGAGTGGTTGTATGCCTGTGTTAATACATTAATGTCTGTTTCCGAAACCTTTACCTTGCCTTGTATCCTGATGTAGTCAAACTGATACCCCATTTCAAAGTGTGAACTGATGCTCTTCTTAACTGAAAAAATTGCTAAAATGCCGGAAGTATGAAGGGGGATATTTACATAATTGGTGCGTTCAAGATATTTATCAGGAACCGGGGTTAACAATGTTGCAGTACCGGTTTTAATTTCCAGTTCCCAGTTATCCAGCCATGAGACGCTTGTAAGTTTTGGCTTTTGTGCATAAGATTGATGAATGAATGATCCGAAGAAAAGGATAATACATAAAATCTGAATAAAAATAGATTTATTAATGACCATCGAAAGACTGTTTTTATAGGTGACAAATTTATAAAACTGATCCAAATATCCTTTTGCTATTACAACAAAAAAATCAACCTTTTTCCTTCAATTTCGAATGATTCTTTGAAGGGTTAAAAGATTGATTTTTTTGTTGTGACAAAGTAACACTACTTTGCCGATGAATACTGCCTTTAGAGACAGTATGTTATATATCTACTACAACACCAAGGTTGCCACTGAAAAATGTTTGTGAGGGTGGGGCGCTTACACCACTTTTATTGCTTTTCCAAACAGTTCGCGAAAATCCTAAACTACCCACCACACGGAAGTAATTGAGACTGGCTACATTGCGGATTTTCCAGTCAAATTTGAAATCAGAAAGAAGGGTCCAGTCATAAATACCATCTTTGGTGAAGTTCAGTAAGGGGTATTGATAAATATCTTTTAACGGTCCTTCCAATTGGTGACGGTAAATATCACCGTAAATCTGATATACATTGCTGCTTGCCAAATCGTTTGTGCCATGAATGATCAGCCGGTTGTCAAGTGAAAGTATTAAATCAGGAATAGCAATGTTTGTCAACGCCCAGTTCAATTCTCCTGAATTGGGAGGCAAATAGAATCCAAGGTTAAATCCATCGTTCATATAAGTCATGTCCAATGGGCGTGAAGTAAATTTGTTAAATCGTGCATCGGGATAATGGGTGTAAGCAAAGGGCGTGACCCTTGTGTATTTTAATGTAGAAGTTGTACCGGGGATGATGCCAGATAAAAGCGAAGTTTTTAATCCGAGTTGCCAGGCATACCGGTTTCGGGGCATTCGGAGCAAGGGGCCTGATTTGGTAAAGCTAAATTCATCATTAAAAAAGCTGAACCATGTTTTCCCGACCTTTGGTATTCTGAATGCAATATCCAAACCCATGGAAAGATTGTCATAATCGCCCACTTCAAGTTCAGAGAAGTGAGAAAACACGAATGGCATCAAATAAGATAATTCTGCTCTTTTTGACCAGATATTGCCAGCTGAAGCAGAAATCTGGAGCCATCTTGCAGGTGTGAATTCTACCAGATGCAACGTGAACAGGTTTTGAGAATCGCCTAAATCATATCCATAAATCTCTTTTTTATAGCTTGAATCTTGATTGGCGTATGAAAATAGCGAGCCAGTGAGGAAGGAATATCTAAACCACTTAGTAGGTTCAATTTTCATTTCAATTCCTGGAAACCGACGGGCCGTAGAGGAAAGCACCAAATTATTTTCTTCGTGCCCCCAAGCCCTGCGCTGATTGTTCATACTTAACTGTAAACCACCGTTGAACCAGTTCCCGTTTAACTCTGTATAATAGATCATTCCAACGGCCATCTGCTTGGTAATGTTCGATTGCCCAGGTGTTTTATTGGAAATTTGGGTATGTGTGGCCAAAGTTTCATAGCTAAACTGATAAGGCAAAAATGCATACCCAATAGATTTGTAAGGAAAATTAACCTGTCCATCTTTTGTATAAGATTGATAAAAAATATCGGGAGCAAGCTTTTCGATGGCCGGGCCCATAGCAGCATGAAATGACAGATGATTGCCTAAATCGCCTGAAAGAAAAGGTAGTGCAATCGAGCTCGTTGTTTCTGTGGCATTGTCACCTATTCCGGTGCGACCAGTTATTTCACCTCCTAAACCAACAAGTGCAAACCCTTTTTCGGTTCCCTGTTTATAAATTTGAATACCATTTGATTCTCTTGACAAATCGGTGATATAACTGGTTATTACCTTTTTTTCTTTTTCAGATAATTGTTTGCCCACCATTAGCTGATCAAGCAGGTTCAGGATAACAATTTTAGTGTATGGTTTTGCCTGAGGCAGAAAATTGATTTCACCTGAAGCCTCATAGTAATCCAGAATCCTGTAAACCGAATTGCTTAATGGTATTATTTTATTCTTTAGCCTTACCTGATCGAAAAGTTCCGGGTTTTCTTTCTGCTCTGTCTGAGCAGTTTGTGCCATAAGACTGGTAGTAAGACAAAAGATAGATATGATTAAAATGGATGGTAATTTCATGTGGAAGTGATTTAATTTACTTGCTTCTCCAATGGTTTGCTTTGACTGATTAAGCCTATACTGAATCAGGATTTCCCGGTCATTGTCTTTTATCATGCGTGTAATCCCTCCTTTAATGCAGTTTTAAATATTGGGTGTTTTCCTCTAATACTGTTTTCTAATTCAGATATAGAAATGATTTGAGTGTCAAGGAAAATATCATATTTAAGATCGAAATCATAACACAGTCCATTGATTATTTTTTTTGTTTTCTGGGTATAGTCTGTGTCAAGAATAATTAAAACATCATAATCAGAGTCTTTGTCAGCAGTTCCGTTTACTCTTGAACCAAATATTATAACATCAGATATAATATTATTTAGGTGTTTATTCAAATGTTGTTTTATTTCTTTTGCCAGTAATTTCGATTCCATGATTTTTGTATTTAATTACTCAAAGGTAATTATTTCCATATTATCTTCTGATTCTGATTTGGATGGCATTGGGAACAGGTTGTTCTGAAACCAGCACCAAATAACCTCCTCCGCCTACGCCACTTAATTTCCAGCCCAGAGCTATGGGGCGGTAGTCTTCAATCTGCTCCAGAATGGAGTCGTTAACCATGTGAGGAAACATGGCAATCTGTGTTTCAAAACTTCTCCGGAAGGCTTGCCCAAAAGATATTGGATCTTTTCTCAGAATAAATGGTGTTTTAAAGTGACACAATGGCATCTTTGGGTTGAATTAAGAAAATTAATGCGAATTTTAGTGAATGAGTGATGCACCTATGTTATAGGATAAATTCTCATTTAAAGAACAGTTGCGATATCTTTGAAACATTCTATGGGAATGCGAATTACACCAATTAGTACAACTTTTAATAATGCCCATTCAAAGAAAGAACAATAATTTTATCTGAATGTACTTCGTAAACAATGCGGTGTTCCTGGTCAATTCGGCGCGACCAGCAACCCATAAGACTGTACTTTAAAGGTTCTGGTTTGCCAATGCCTTCGTAGGGTGTTGTAGAAACAGATTCAAGAAGTTGGGTGATTTTCTTTAAAACAGGCTTATTGCCTGATTTAATCCAGAAATCTAAGTCTGCTTTAGCTTCGGGCATTAAGATTATTTGCATAAATCGTTCAGTTCATCCATAGAAATAGTAATGCCTTTACCGTTTCTATAATCATCACGTCCTCTTTCAATTTTGGCTACAAACTCAGGGTCGTATAGTGTATCCTTTGCAACTTCAAACTTAATTTTAAGAGCTTCGAAAAATGCCTTAATAGTGTTCATTTCCTGTTCATTTGAAGGATGGGCAATAAGTATGTTTTGTGTTTTCATTATGAACTAAATTTGAAATTCTAATCGTTTCAAATTTAAGAATAAAAAATGATAAAAGAATGGTCTCATTATAACCCTTGCTGCTTAGGAGTTTAAACCGTTGGTTCTCCACATGCGAATCTTCGTAAATATGATCGATACGTTCGATATTACCTGTCCGCCTCTGGTGGAAACATCGATGCACGGCGTTTAATGCCATGCACCATGTATCCTTTTTTTAACAGGTACTCACTTAGGTAAGCACCGTCCTGACCGGTAACTCCGGTGATAAGGGCTGTTTTTTGAGTCATGTTTTTTTATAATAGATTAAACGAATTATTACGAATTGATTCGAATTACACGAATTGTTACGAATTACAAGAATGGGTGCTATTGTATATGGAAATGAAGGTTGATGAGGCTGAGTCTCGATGTTCATTTCATCGGACTGTCAGTGCAAATTCGCTATTTGGCGATTGAAGCAATCACTAATTTAAGACGACAAACGACAATTCTTTTCATTCTGGATTGAAATGGTTAATAAAACCGGATTTCTTTTGCTGTGAATCTGCTTTATTCTGTGAAATAAGATTTGAAATGGTTTCCCAGGTACATTTTGCCATCATAAGTCTTGAGATACTTCTCGCGGCTTAACGCATCTTCTTGTGAAAGGCAACCTTCAAAATAGATTAATTCAAAAGGCTTTCTGTTCGTTGTCGATTACACTTCACTTTTTTGATGAGCATCAAATCTTGATTATAAATATTTTATTTAGTCGGTATAAATTACACTGAAAAATAATACATTATAAAATTAATCTATATAAAGTCTATTGTAAATGATCGCTTTTACATGATCTGGATATGGGTCAAATGTTTTATCGACCAATGGACGTGGGCCAACAATGCTCATATCTCCGATCAGAATATTTACCAGTTGAGGCAATTCATTAATTTTTGTTTTTCTTAAGAACCCACCCATTGGCATTAATCGCGGGTCTTTTCTGGTCGTGTGTAAACCTCCGGCCAGACTTGGACTTGCTTTTAACATGGTTGCAAACTTCCAAATATCAAAAGGTTTTTTTTATAACCAATTCTTTTTTGGAAATAAAATACGTAATGTTCCCCAGTGAGTAATAAACCTACAACAACAGGAATGAGAATGGGAGATAATATTGTTAATGCGACTAAGGCAAGGATGAAATCGATGAGGCGTTTTAGAAAATGTTGGTACATCTTGTTTAATTTGAAAATTTGAAAATGAGAGAATTCGACAATTGTTTTTGATTTGGGTGAAGCGATTTCCAATCGCTTTTTTATTAAAAACGGCGATTGCAAATCGCCGCACCCTGCTACATTTTCGAATCTAATCCTTTCCCGGTTTCGATATGTTCAAAGTTGGGTAAATAGACTTTTAAAATGTCAACAATGGCGGTTTTGGTAACTTCCTTCGATTCAAATAACTGATGCAACTGATCAAAGATCGCATCAATTTCCTCAATGCTTCGTTTCTTTGAGTTTTTAACGACTCCCAGGTTGATGAATGAATCATTATCTAGTATTTCATTTTCAGTGTAAAACTCTTCAAAGGACTTTTCACCTGAAGTGTCGGAACCGAAAAAATAGATGGGATACCCTTCGACAGACTCAGGGGCCAGTCCTTCGACAAGCTCAGGAACCGAATTCGAAGCGTCATTGCGAATGGAGTGAAGCAATCTGTCAGAAGTTGAGATAGCCATGTCCTCCTTCGTCGGACTCGCAATGACGGATTGTTGGTGTGCGAACAGATTGCCACGTCCTCCTTCGTCGGACTCGCAATGGCCTTCGATTGCTACGCACTCAGGCACCAACGTTGATGATGGCACGTGCAATGACGTTGCCTTTTGCTTGGCTTCGTCTTCCGATGCGCAAATATCCGCTTCGAATCCAAGTTCTTTAAGCAGGTCCATTGCAATCTGATCAAATGGAATCATGTCGCGGTCTTCGTCTAATTTGAGGAAGAAGATGTCTCCGGACTCACCCATGATAGATGCCATTAAACACAATTCGCCTGATTCCTGCGGTGAGACAAAGAAACGGCGAATACCAAGTGGACATGACCAGGGTTGCTGCTTATTCAATCTATCTAAAAAGCCTAAAGGTAAACTGCCGTTTGAAAATGCTACATTGGCAAATCGTGCTGTTTTAATGGGTAGTATATCAGAATAGGCCATAATCATTTCTTCCATCAGTTTTTTACTGGCTCCCATGATGTTCACCGGATTAGCGGCCTTATCAGTTGAAACGCAGAAAAAATGTTCAGGAGGAAACTTCAGAAGCAAATCCAACAACTTGCGGGCACGAAGCACGTTGTTTTTGATCATGGCTTCAATAGAGAATATGTCTTTTTCGCTGCGAACATATTTGTGGGCGGCAAAGTTGGCTACAATCTCAAACGGACCATGTTGGTGGAAAATCTTTTCAAATACACGATCTCCGAAGTTAACCGGATAAGTGATAAATTCTTCAGGAATATTATATTCTGTTGAACTTCTTAAATCGCGTACCAGTTCGGTTAAGCCGTTCTCATTAATATCTACAACAACCAGTTTTCTGATTTTGAATTTAAGGATGGCTTTGATGTAAGATGAACCTATTGTTCCGGCACCACCAATGACCAATACTTTTTTCCCGTTAATGCGCTTGTTAAGCTCTGCATTGTATTTAATAAAATCATCAGCTAAAAGGCTTTCTGCCCGTTTGGTGACGAAGGTTGAGATGAAGTTATCGAGATTGAAGTTGGTTTGCATAAAGTCAGGTTAAAAGAATATTTACAAAATTTAAAACTTTTTAATTGTATGCCTCATATACATGATGTATATTTACAGAAAAAAATTATGAGTGCCATTACATTAGCCAATAAGAAGAGAAAGAACATTGACTTGACGGAGGATACTTTCCGTGCATTGTCTGTTTTAGCTTCTGCCAATGGAAAGAATCTTAAAGCTTACATTGAATCCATTTTAAATGATGAAGCCAAAATGCTTAATGAAGAAATGATCTACCGTGAATTTCTAAAGGATCCGGAAAGCCAGGAAATTGTTTCTTCTGTTGAAAAGGCAACATTTGAAGCATGGTTAGGAGTATGAAATTGACATGATTTTGCAATCATCGATCATTTTTAGTTGAACTTTTCTAAATCATGTCAATTTCTTGTCATCCTAAAGGCAGGTATTTGTCTTTTAATACCAAGTGCAATTCTATATCAGTCAAAAACCATTCTGGTATAATGCCGATGAATAGAAATGTTAAGGCCAATCGAGTGTGCGATGATTGGACTGTTATATTTCTTCAATCGGTATAAGACCCAATCGTTGATAAATGAAAGTTGAGTATTCCAAACAATTTGTAAAAGCCGCCTATAAACTTACAGGCAAGTATAAACTATCTCTTCAAAGAATCATTGCTGAGGTTATGCAGGCAAAAGATGTGGCAGACCTAACCAATTGTGTAAAGATGGTTGGTTTTCAAAATTACTATCGTATAAAAATGGGTGATTACAGATTGATTTTTATTTTTAAAGTTGTTGATGGTATCGCAATTTTCGAACTTCTCCTTTCACGTGGTGAAATATATCGGAAGGAGCATGAAATGAATTTGAGGAAGAAAGAAAAAGATTGAGTTTGAAGATATTCCATCTTTGCGTCTCCCTATCGCCCTTTCGTGCAGTCGTGTCGTCATCCTCTCACCCCACCTGCACTGAGCGAAGTCGAAGTGTCGTTATTTCTGAAACGATTCAAATGTCTTCTTTAACCCTTCTTTAGCCCTAACCGGCATCTTTTCTATTCCCAACGCTTTCTTTATTTTTTGATTGGAAACAACATACGATTCGGTCAATTTCTTTAATCGCTCGCTGTTTAAAGGCAGATGAAGAACATCCCCAACCCTTGCAATAAATCCGATCAGTTTTTTAGAGATATTCCAGATCCTTGATTTCCGTTTTTGTGCTGAAGCTATTAACCGGATTAATTCATTTGTTGAAAGTGCTTCATCATCTGCAACCTGGTAAATGCCCGGCTCAATATCTTTTTCAATCAGTTGCCTGATGATATGGGTCAGGTTGTCAATTGAAGTAAATGACCGTTTGTTTTCAAAAGCACCTAAAGGCAAGGTTAATCCTTTTTGAACCAGATTATTTAAATAAATCAGAATGTGTTCCTGTTCTGGCTAATTCAATTATTTTAGTTTTATTGTTTTGTCGCCATATAAGTAGCCAATCAGGTTGGATATGACACTCCAGATAACCACTGAAGTTGCCAGATAGAAGGTGTGATTTATATTTACGGGGTAATTTTCCTGAAACTTCCAAAATTTCCAATACCTCACCTAAATCATTAACATCCAGATTTCGTTTTAAACATTTAACGAAATCTTTTTCAAACTTATTGGTTGTTTTTATTTTATACACTGGCCTTTTTCTTCAATGATAACATCAGGTCGGTGACCGAACTGTAAGAATTCACTTTACCATTTTCAATATCATTTATTGCTGATAATGTTTCATTATTGACTTTTTTTTCTTCTATCACTTTGGCATATCGGGTGGATTTTAAAAACTCCAACATTTTTTTTGCTTCAGCCGATCGTGTATTTAATATTATTGTTGCCATGTTTATAATTTAAAAAGTGTTTTACAAAAGTACAAATTCGAGTGTCAGACTGCTGGTTAATCAAAATATCGAGTTCCTCTTTTGTTGATTCTAGCATTTTGTTTTATTATACCGTACAAAAATACTGTTTTTTTATGCAGTGTAAGTAAGTAAATTATTAATTCTTATGCGCACTTTTTCTTCGCACCTTCTTTATTTCTCGAACGATTCAAATGTCTTCTTTAACCCTTCTTCAGCCCTAACCGGCATCTTTTCTATTCCCAACGCTTTCTTTATTTTTTGATTGGAAACAACATACGATTCGGTCAATTTTTTTAACCGTTCACTGTTTAAAGGCAGGTGAAGAACATCTCCAATCCTTGCAATAAATCCGATCAGTTTTTTAGGAATATTCCATATTCTTGATTTTCTGCTTTTTGATGTTGATATGATCCTAATTAGCTCATTGGTCGAAAGTGCTTCGTCATCTGCTACTTGATATATGCCTGGCTCAATGTCTTTCTCGATCAATTGACTGATCAGAAAGGTCAGGTTATCTATTGAGGTAAATGATCTTTTGTTTTCAAACGCGCCTAAAGGCCAGGACAGTCCTTTCTGCACCAACTTGTATAGAAGATTAAGATTTCCTTTGTTCCCCGGTCCGTGGATCATACAAGGACGAAGGATATAAACTCTTTTGTCGGAAGCCGGAAGCTGGAAGACCGGAGCTGGAAGATCGAAATCGGAAGTCCGCTCCCTGAGTAGCGAAGCGTATCGAAGGGAGGAGACCGAAGACGAAAGATGACTGAGAATATATCTTTCTGCTGCCAGTTTGCTTTCTCCGTAAGATCCTTTTGGAGAAGGGACAACATCTTCAGTTAAGATATCCCCTTCTACCTGGTCTGCAGCTGCTTTTACAGAGCTGAAAAAGATAAACTTGCTGGCGTTTGATGTTAAAAACCAATCAAATATCTTTTGTGTTAATCCGGTATTAATATCAAAATAGACCTGCGCATTGGTTTGGTTCTTCGTATCGTGTGCTTTGCCGGCTAAATGGATAATCACATCAACAGAAGGAATATCTTTCAACTTATCCCACGAATAGGTTTTCAATACTCCGTCCTTTTGTGGTGACTCTATATCCAAACCATAAATTGTATGCTGTTTTTCAAGGGCAGCAACCAAGTTGCTACCTACAAAACCATGTATGCCGGTGATGAGTATATTCAAGGCGTTAAAATAATTGACTCGTTCAGGGTTAATGGAAGTATCCGTTTTCTTTATGGCTTAAGGAAAGCGATTATAGATTTCCTTCCGATGTGCGAATGCAACAAACGTTACTGTATTTTTTTCAATGATTACATCAATTCGATAATCACCAATTCGAATTCGAAAGGCCGATTTATATCCCGAAAGTTTTTTAAGATTGATTATTTCATTCGGGGAAGCAGCTTCTGATATTTGTTTTATTACTTCCAGGATTGAACTGGCAAGTTCTTTATTTTTTAGTTTTCTGAAATCCTTGACAAATGCCTTTTCAAATTCAAAGTTCATTTCGCAGTTCTTCTAAAAAGTTGGCTTTTTCTGTTTCCGAGAGTGTTTGTTTCCGATGGTTGCGCTTTATTTTGGCAATCAAAATTGAATTTTCTTTGGTTATCTCAATCCCCTCATTTTTTTGAGCCATAATACGAGCTGCTTGCAAAAGCGCTTTACCAGCTTTAGTACGTTCGTTAATCTCAATAGTGATCATAGTCGTTTAATTTTTAAGCTCAATAATATTTGCTTGTACGCCAATAAATTTAAGAACAAAATTACAAAAAATATCATTTATTCTTTGTGTATTCGTTTATCTATAATCGCCCTCTCCCCTCGGTCGTTGAGCTTGTCGAAACGTCGCTCCCTCTTTATAGTATCATGTGCTTTCCCTGCTAAATGGATAATCACATCAACCGAAGGTATTAGCTCCAACTCATTCCAGCTATATGTTTTAACTACTCCATCATTTTGTGTGAAACTATATCTAAACCGTAAACAGTATGTTGTTGCTTTAGTCTGGCAACTAAATTGCTTCCTGCAAAACCATGGATTCCGGTGATAAGTATATTTATCTTTAATTACGCTTTAAGGCGTTACGCTACGAGGCGTAATTTTGTAAAAAACGCTTGAAAAATGGGTCGCTGATAAAATAAGAACTATCTGTTTTGTCGATAATTCCACTATCCATCAATACTAACACCGATTTTTGGGTGGTTGAAGCGGCAGATAGTCGAAACCGTTTGGTATAATGAGCCGAGAAAATATTATCATTGCTATGAATCAATGCAATCAGCAATTGCTTTTGCATCACCGATTGCCGATCGAATAACTCGTAATAGTAATCTTGTTTCAAATTGACGATTTGTTTCGCACAGGCATCAACAATTTCTGTGGTAACCTGAGTTTGCGAAGTGATCATATATTGCCAGATTTCGGCAGCCAATAACTGTATATAATAGGGAATATCGCCCGTCTGTTCTATCAGATAGAAGGCCTCCGGAAGTTCAATTCGTATGCCTGACGAGCCAAATTTTGCCTGCAAATAGGCAATGGTGTCATCATGAGGAAGTGTTCCAAGCTGCATGTGTGATGCTGAATTGTAGAATGCTCTGTTCTTGTTGTTAAACATATCGCTCAACAGGTGAGTGCGACTGCCAAGAAACAAATAATTTACCTGCTGTTGCTGCTGTATTTTACTACGCAACAGGCTTTCAAAACCAAACTTATTTAATTTTATTATTTCTTGAAATTCATCAAATATCACAATTGTTTTCTTTCCCGATTGTCCTAATTTTTCGGGCAAATCGAGCACTTCCGAAAGGGTTTGAATGGATACTGTACTTTCAGTAAGATCTATACCGAATTCAGGATTGCCACTTGCATCAAAAGTTAATTTAGGCCGGATGTTTTTTACTACATTTGAGATGATTTGCACCAGCCGCTGGAGGTTATTCTGCTTTTTTTCTATGGCGCTAATATACAAACTGACAAATGTTTCGAGCGAATATACAGGTAGAAAATCGAAATATATACAGGTGAACCCTTGTGCCTCCAATTGTTCGATAACACGAAAAACAAGTGATGTTTTTCCGTACCGTCGTGGTGCAAAAAGCACCATATTATTACCGCCCGACAAGGTCGTCACAATACGCTCGCATTCTTCTTTACGATCGTAAAAAAAATCACCCCTTACAACAGTTCCGTAGCTAAATGGATTCATCGATTAATAATTCTATTGAATATTGATGAGATACACTTGTTTTATCGCTTCCATTTTGTTTTATTTTTTTTTACGAAGATAACAAATGCATCAATAACACATTTGCCCGCCGCATCGAAAATGATTTATTCATGTCTCCCCCCGGCTCTCAGTCGCCCCTTCTCGTGAAGTCGTCCCCTCGCCCCCTCTTTATTGTATCGTGTGCTTTACCGGCCAAATGAATTACCACATCAACCGAAGTGCTTTGTAGGAATACCGATGGCACCGTTAGAACACACCTGCCCGCAACAGGCGGGGATGACTCTGATTAAATGGATATTCACTGATTTTCTAAATATACTTTTATCCCCGCCTGCGACGGGCAGGTGAGTTCATCCGTCCCATCCGTGTCATTTATGTTCTATGGCGTTTAAAACTTCCATTACCTCTGTTTTGGTGATGTTTTCTTTATTAAACAGTTTTTGAAGCCTGGCAACTATTTCATCAATTTCCTGAATGCTATGTTTCCTGGAGTTTTTAACTACTCCCAGATTGATAAACGAATCATTGTCCAGCTCTTCCTTTTCAGTAAAAAACTCTTTAAAAGATTTTTCACCTGATGTGTCAGACCCAAAGAAATATATCGGATATGTTACTATTTCTCGCCCCATCGCCTTGTCGCTTTATCATCTTTTCACGTGCTTCGTCTTCGCTTTGGCAGATGTCGGGGGTTAATCCGAGTTCTTTTAACAGATCCAATGCAATCTGATCAAATGGAATCAAATTGCGGTCTTCATCGAGTTTGGGGAAGAAAATATCTCCGGGTTTACCCATAATAGATGCCATTAAACAAAGTTCGCCTGCCTCCTGTGGTGAAACAAAGAACCAGCGAATACCCATTGGGCAAGACCAGGATTGCATCTTCTTTAACCTTTCCAGAAAACCAAATAGAAGACTACCATTTGAGAATGCCACATCGGCAACCCATGCAGTTTTAACGGGCAACAAAACAGAGTAGGCCATTATCATTTCCTCCGTCAACTTCCCGATTGCTCCTGAAATATTGACGGGATTTGCCGGTTGATTGGGCGAAAACAAAAAAAATTGTTTCGGTGGTGATTCTACCAATAAACTCAGTAATTTATGGGTACGAAATACATTATTTTCGATCAGGGTTTCGATCGACAAAATGTCTTCTTCGTTTGCAAGGTATTTAAGGCCTGCAAAATGGACAACAATATCGAACGGGCCCTGAACAGAAAAATATCTTCAAACACACGGTCTCCAAAATTAAACGTATAAGTGATAAAATGTTCCGGAAAATGGTATTCGGGCGAACTTCTTAGCTCGCGTTCCAATTCAATCAGACTGTTTACGTTAATATCGACCACTACCAGTTTTTCGATCCTGAATTTTAAAATGGCTTTGAGGTAGGCAGAACCAATGGTTCCGGCACCACCAATAACCAACGCCGATTTGCCGTTAATCCTTTGGTTCAGTTTAGCGTCGTATTTCAAAAAGTCGTCGGTTAAAAGGCTCTTGTCTCGTTTGGTTACGAAGCTAGAAATGAAGTTATTGAGCTTAAAAAACATTGTCATCTGTATCTAATTTTTTTTAATGGTTTCTGTATATTCGGGTACACGCCATATTCACTGACACTTTTAGAACACAGATGACACAGATTAAACGGATTTACACTATTTTTTATATTTAATAATCTGTGTTCATCCTTACAATTCGTGTCATCCGTGTTCCATTTCTTATCCGTGTTCCATCGTTATTCCGACTCAAAAACTACCTCATCCTTTTCAGTATCGATAAACTAGTAATGTTATAAAACTTCAAAGTGCCTTTTAACTTTTACGTATTTTTTTTGCTGAAATTTTGAAGAGCGTTTTTCAATCTTTGTATTTTCTTCATCGATAAAAGTGATCACAGAACCCTCAGGTATTTTATCTGTCAATTCCGGATTATTGATGATTTGCTCAACGAAATCAAAAGCAACTGCTATATCTCGCTGAATTTGTTCTTTATTTGTCATTTTTTAATGTATTTCTCTTTGTCTTTATCAAATCGAACTCTAATTCTGTCTTTGAATTGATTTCCCAGGAAAATAAAAAAACTCTTTTTCGTTCACTTTAACTGGTTTATTGGCAAAGATATGAATTTATCTGTTTCGATGTTTTTTAAGAGGTCGTAAGCCCGAAGGATCATTATATGGAAAATAGAGCCACCCATAAGTGATGTTCAAACAGTATATGGTTCTATCTTTTCCTGAAAATCAATTGGGGAATTTTGGAAACATTTTTTGGAAACAAAATATTTTGGGGGTGGGATATTTTTAGAGCCGTAGGTTCGCTTATGTTGTAAGGATGGAATTTTATTCCATACCATTTAATCCGAATGAAAAAGGATCAGGAGAACAGTAGGTTCGGGGCATATAGGAAAGAATTGAGGGCCTCACTTGGAGTGAGGCCCTCAATTCTCAGGAATTTATTCCCATTGGCAAATTGAATCGATGTAATCTTTCGATCCATCACGCAACCAGCCATCTAATTGTGAAACTTCTTTGAGTTGCTGGCCTCTCATCCGTGGAACATTTATGTATGAGCAGCTTAGTTCTGGAATTGCAGTCATGTCGTCCCATAATTTTTCAAATTGTGTTACAGGGTAGATATCTTCCTGACCTTTGCCCCATCGTTTTTTAACATCCTTAATCGTTACATAAGTCGGCATTCGGGAAGACATTTTATAAACTGCTTGTTTGACTTTTTCAGGATTATTTAAATCAATACGGATTAATCCAAATGCAGAAAGAAGTTTGTCAATATCAATCCAAAATGTATTCGTATTGTAATAACTCAGGTTGAATTCTATTTTCTCATCAGGAAGTGCCAGTCCTTCGATTAAACGAATCTGCCCGTTTATTTTTGCCAGACCACCACCACGGTCATCCAGTTTACGGGTAATGACCTCAACAGTCATTGCTTTCTGTTGTTGAATATGGTATCCCAACAGTGCAGGATCGGCATTTGCACCAAGCGTGTCGATATTATGAAGCAACAGGTATTTTAGATTTGAGTTATCTTCTATTAATCGCTTTAAAGTTCCGTTCAGAAATAAGTTTGGTATTTCGTACCAATGACCTACCGGATGAATACACTGTGAAGGCAGGTTGTCCCGGTAATCTTCAGCTTCTCCTGTTGTTTTTGCCCAATTGATTAATGCAGCATGTAAACTTTGCTGAACTTTCTGCGATTGTTCGTCAAGTAATTGTTGTGGCATCTCTTCCCATAGAAACCGAAGATCACGTTCAGTTGGGAGCAGGCGCAATCCAATTACCTTGCCCTGCGAAAGATAAATATTCTCATTATTTACTTCACCTTCTTGCAGAAACAATGATATTGCAGGATGAGTGAGGTAACTTGTTGTAATTACATGCTGTATTTTGTTTGGACATTGTGAATCTGTCTTTCTGGTTTTCGCCAAATGTGTTTCCAGAAAATTTCTGTGTTTCCCGGCAAATTTTGCAAAGGGATTTAATGATTTAACTACACCGGCACCTTTTGTCCATCGGCTGCCAATACCTCCGGCTAAAGAAACAATAGCCAATTCTCCGTTTTGAAGAGCTTCTAAGCCCAAGTCTATCAGGCTTTGATCTTTTAAAATGGAGTGATGGGTAATTTCTGATTTTTGAATATCAACATTGACCTTATAATATGGATTAAGTGGTTTGACATTAGATTTTATTTCAATCATTTGATTCTTGAGCCTGCTCCGAAAAGTCTAAAAGCACGTCATTGCGAGGCACGAAGCAATCTTATACTATTGGTAATATGCATGTTAAGATTGCTTCCCCTTTCGTTCCTCAGGGTCGCAATGACGAATTACCTCTTTTCGGAGTGGACTCATTCTTTAAACTTCAATTTTGCTTATTAATACATAATATCCGCCTGTTTTTCTACTGCCCCGCCTTTCAATCAGATTCATTTTTTTTCAAAATTCTGATATGTCTGTCAACTGTATCAATAGGCATATTTAATTGTGAAGAAATATCTTTCACTTTTATTCCTTCGTTTGCTTGAATAAGTTGAATTATTTTTTGCTGTCCTTCATTTAATCCTTCATTTAATCCTTCATTTAATCCGCCACCTGCCAAATCAGTGCCGATTACTCGGGATAGTGGCACTTTTGAAACAAAAATATCTTCTTCTAAAAAAACAATTTGGTCACTTCCTGAATAGGCTTTTGAATACTTAAATACATTGCGAATCCCTGTGCCTAACTCTTCAGAACGACCCATTTGAGTGAACAACTGTGCTATATTCGGATTCTTGGGAAAAGACTGGAATGTGTTAGGAAAAAGAAGTCCATAAACATGGGGTTTATTGGCATTTTTAGTTTCTACGGTTTCATTATATATAGTAAACGTAGATGGAAATGCGTTTGTGTATTCGCGATGAATAAGCATATTTGCTATAATTTCCCGAAATATTTTTTCTCGTAACGATATTCGCTGGTCGCCTTCCATGTAAAACTTATCGGGTAGATGTTTTGCCACAAAATTCATTAATTTGTCATAGGCATCTATTAAATTACACCGAATATTTTCACGGTCGTCATATCAAAAGGTAAACGAATGGAAATTTTTAATTAACTTTTGATGGTGCCACTTTGAGGTTATATTTTTTTCGTATTGCCTCCATTTCTTGTTTTAAAATGTCGGGGTGTTTCCAATATTTTTCACTTAATTTTTCACGGATGTCCCTCATCATTTTAACTGCGTCAAATTGTTTATTCGTTTTCATCGTCTTTTAAATTTAAAATCTCTCTTGGTGTTCTAATTTCAATCAATCTGTACCCAAGTCGTAAGTTGATTGAGTTGTAAAGTCGGATACGGTCAAGATTTACAATGTGTTTAAAATTCCAACTTGCCAAAACATCTGAATTATTCAATGTTGCAAGTGCAATGTGTAACGCATCGTTGTAACTTTTATTGGTCAATGCTCCTTCGCTGATGTAGGTTTCTGCGAGCTGAATTGCTTCGTCATTGATAACAATCACAAATCTGTGCTGGTCGGGAATTTCTTTAACTTTATCTCTAACCTCTTGTCTTGTCAGTTCAAGTTCCTAGAGCGTCAAATCGGAAAGCATAATTTGTTTTGACCCGTTTACGAATTCATGAAACAGAGCGTTGCTCCACTCTTTGAATTCTTTGTCAAAGCAGCCGCCAATTATTGATGTGTCGGTATAAACTTTCATAGTTTCAAAGATAAGCAAAGTTGTCCTTCGATTGTCAGTTTTTCGCAAATGTGTTAATCAATCATTTCTCAGTGTTCTAATGTTTCCTGAAAATCAATTGCGGAATCTTGGAAACATTTATTCTTCGAACACAGATAACACTGATCCGAAAGATCTTCAGGAACATAAATTGCACGCCTGCCTGCCGCAGGTAGAAATTAAAACGAATTACACGAATAATTTTATCTGCGTTCATCCTTACCATCCGTATTATCCGTGTTCATCGTTTATTCCGATTCAAAAACTACCTCATCCTTTTTCACATTTATAAACTCGTCCTTCGACGGGCTCAGGAACCCCCTTCGACATTTCGACAAGCTCCCTGCCCGAAGCAGGCGGGAATGCAACGCTGCTCAGGAACCATCCTTCGACAGGCTCAGGAACCATCCTTCGACATTTCGACAAGCTCCCAGCCTGTGGCAGACAGGCGACCACGAGGCACGAATCTCTATACCCAGCCATACCTTCTCTATACCTTCTCTATACCTTCTCTATACCTTCTCTATACGATCTCTATACCTACCCAAAAGTGGGGATTTGAATTTTGCGGGTGTCTGTTGTATAACCTCTTTCCATAGTTTGAGGGAAAAGTTTGTACAAAATCTATTTATAAAGGGGTACTTAATTTATGCGATTGATTCTTTTCGAGACTTTAGCCAGTACTTCTATCCAAATTCGCCAGACCTTTGGTAACAGGCAAAACCGTTCGATAAAATGTATTTAACCGATAGATATTGAACTATATTATTGTCATGAAATTGAGTACAAAAAATACGCAATATTAAATTTCAAGTAATTTGTTGTCAGTGTATTGTACACTAATGATGTTAATAACTTTTCTGTAAGATGTAATTTTTGAAGAATTAATTGCAACAAATTATTGTATTTTTGTAAAACTGAAATGAAGAGTATTTCAGGTATTATTTTTTATAAACGCCAAAAAGAAAAAGAATGGCAAAAAGTATGAACATCGCCACAAAAGGGATGTCCGGAATGATCGGCGGGACGCTGGTTTTCCGGAAAGTGAATGGCAAGACCGTTGTAGCCTCGGCTCCGGTGCCAAGTAGTAAACAGCCCACTGAAGGGCAAATGCAGCAGCGCGAACGGTTTCGGCTGGCCTCGATGTATGCGCAACGTGTAGCGCACGATCCATTGTTGAATGAAGAGTATGCGCAAGTTGCCCTTCAGAAGAAACTGGCAAGTGCGCGGGTTGTTGCTATTGCTGATTATTTCCGTTTACCGGAGATATTGAGCTTAACAGTAAGCACCAAACCAGCAGGATCAATCGTGGAAGCCATTGTAGTCGATTACGTAAGAGTAAAGACGGTTACAGTAGCAGTTAATGGTCCTGACGGCTCAGTGCTTGAAACCGGAAAAGGTGTGATGGGCATCGACAAACAGACCTGGACTTACCGGGTCCAGAATTCGGCGAATCTGGTTGCAGGTGTAAGTTTCGAAATTACCGCAACTGATTTGCCAGGGAATGTAACTACCAAAAGCTTTGATTATCAGGTTTAAGCAGATGTATTTCTTCTAAGTGGAGGGGGGTAGCGCTAACTACTTCCCTCTTTTTTGGTCTATAGTCTAGGCTCAATGAACGATTTCCTGACCGAAGTTAGGTAAATGCCTGCAGGTAAACAAGTATCTGTATGATTTTTTTTTGAACGGTTAAAGTATTCCGTGTGTTCTTAGTATTTCGGCCAGATCAGCGTGTTTTTTTGAATATTCACGAAGTGCCCGGATCAGGTTTGTACTTTTAGCATCTGCATCGGTGGCTTTATCCAAAGCTGGTTGTAAAGCCGTCCTGCGATCCCATATCATGTATCCAAGCATGAAAATAAACAATGTGATTAAGATACCAAAGCCCCAGTAAAATAGCATGCTTAACTGATCAATTTGCTTTTGAATGCTATCGAACTTTACATCCATTTTAGTTTCAAGAGCTTCCATCTTTGCATCAATAGCCTCCATTTTTGCTTCTGTACGAATGGTGCGGTCGCGATCGGCAAGGGTATAAGGCACAACAACTTGCAGCTCCTGAGCTAATGCAGGAAGACAATGCAAGGAGAGGATTAGCAAACTAACAAATACAAGTGGTTTCATATTTTATAAATTTAGTACGAAAATACAAAAATATTAGAACACTGATGACACGGATATTACTGATGAATACGGATTTTATAACTATTTTTTTATCTGTGAGTATCTTTTAAATCAGTGTCATCCGTGTTCTATCCCTGAAACGATTCAAATGTTTTTTTAAATCCTTCTATAGCTGTAAATGGCATCTTTTCTATTCCTAATGCAGTTTTAATCTTTTGATTCGATACAACATACGATTCCGTTAATTTCTTCAACAGTTCGCTGTTTATTAGAGCTATAAGTATTCATAGATTTGAATACCGGGTATGAACTTGAAGTCTTTTAGATTGTACGTGAAAAGTTTGAAGTTGAAAGTAATAGCTGTTGCTGCTATTATAGCATCGGGTATAAGTAACCCATGGCTTAATCTGAATTGTTCGATCAACTCTATAGTGAGCCTTGAAGTGGCTTCGTTAAAATGTATGATGTGATATGCCTTAAGTTTCTTTTTTAATTGGATTGATTCTGTTTTGTTTCGGGTACCCTGAACTAATTCCATTACTGCAACTGAAGGAATCAAAATATGTTCGAGTCCAATTCGTTCAAGTCTGGAAACTGTTTCCATATCGCCTCTGAACCAGGATATGAAAATATTTGTATCACAGAGGATTAGTTCCTTTTCCATCCTTTGGTTCGTATATCATTGAGTGTAATAGAATGGTCACTCCAAATTCCCGTAAAATCATCAATTGAAGGATGCTTCTCGGCCCATTCAATCGGAGCCTCTTCAATGCTTTTATTTTGCAATGCCTTTTTCTTATTGACAGTAATTTCCTTTATAAAATTGAATTTTTCAAGAAGGCTAATGAAGAAGGAAACATTTTCACGTCCTTCAATTTTTATTGTTATTGTATCCATTTTATTCATTGTTCGAGAGATTAAATTTTTCAAAACTCATTAGCAAAGGTAATAAATCCAAAAACAAAAATACGAATATTGAGTTCAGCCTTTTGAACGACGCTGATGACACTGATTAAACAGATTTACATAAATACAAATTGCGCGAATTAATACGAATTACACGAATTAAAAATCTCCCGATTTATCGGGACAAGTTGTGTTCATCCGTACCATCCGTGTTATCAGTGTTCTAATGTCATCTGTGTTCTAACACTGAAACGATTCAAATGTCTTTTTCAACCCCTCTCCAGCTCTAACCGGCATCTTTTCTATTCCCAATGCTTTCTTTATTTTTTGATTGGAAACGACATACGATTCGGTCAATTTTTTCAATCGTTCACTATTTAAAGGGAGATGAAGTACATCTCCAATCCTTGCTGAAAGCGAAATCATTTTTTTAGAGATATTCCATATTCTTGATTTCCTGTTTTGTGATGTCGCTATGATCCTAATTAGCTCATTGGTTGAAAGCGCTTCATCATCGGCAACCTGATAGATGCCGGATTCAATATTTTCAGCAATCAACTGTTGAACTATAAACAAAATATTATCGATGGAGCAAAATGATCGTTTGTTTTCAAATGCCACTAACGGTCAGGGAAGTCCTTTTTGTTGCAATTTAAAAAGGAGATTGAGATTTCCTTTGTTCCCCGGACCATGAATCATACAAGGACGAAGGATATACGTTTAGTTTAGATATGATATTCTCCACATTTATCGCAATACAAGCGAGCATCGTCAATAATTATTTTAATGTACACTCTAAAAGTATCGTTGCCACATTTTTTGCATACCTGTTTATCTTCATGTTGCTCGTCTTTTTCAGTTGGTGGTTTCCAATTCATAAGCTTGCAATTTTTGAACCGCTAAAGTATTCCGTGCGTTCTTAATATTTCGGCCAGATCGGCGTGTTTTTTCGAGTATTCGCGAAGTACCCGAATTAGATTTGAACTTTTTACTTCAGCTTCGGTCGATTTATCCAATGCAGGTTGTAACGCTGTTCTTCGGTCCCAAATCGTATAACCGAGAATAAACAAGATTAAAGCCAAAATTACTCCCTGAAGCCAAAATAGGTAGTCAATCCTTGCATTGACAGATTCGAATTTTACATCCATTTTGACCTCAAGTGCACTTATTTTGGCCTCGGTAAGGATAGCGCGGTCACGGTCGGCTAAGGTATAAGGCACTACAACCTGTTGCTCTTGTGCTAATGCAGGAAGACAATGCAAGGAGAGGATTAGCAAACTAACCAATACAAGTGGTTTCATATTTTATAAATGTTAGTACGAAAATACAAAAAATTAGAATACCGAGAACATTCTTTGAATACTGATGACTTACTTAGTACAACAGATTTTAAATTCTTTGTCGTCTGCGTTCATCCGTACCATCCCCCGAGGATCGGGGCAAGCTGTGTTCATCCCCCGATACTCGGGGCAGGCTGTGTTCCATTTCTTATCAGTGTTCATCGCTTATTCCGATTCAAAAACTACCTCGTCCTTTTCCGTATCTATAAACTCGTTATGCAATGTGCGGTGTACTTCGACAGGCTCAGTAACCTATAACCTTCCGCCAAAGTAAATGGTGCTTTAAATCCTGAATTGTGTGCTGCTGTTGCATCAAATTGGGTTGTAGCACAGAACTTTTTAACCCGCACGGCACTTACTGAAAACTTTTTACCAGTTACTTTTGCCAATAAATCAAAACTTAAACCGCCCAAATGCAATCCAACAAAAAAGGTAACCGAACTTCCGGTAATTTTTTATAGTGATACTATTCGGAAATCATGTATAGTGAAATCGCATGGAGATTACTTTTATCCGGGTTTCGGAAACAGTATAGACTAACCGATGTTCGTCAGTTATACGCCGACTCCAATAACCGCTAAGTTCATACTTTAATGGTTCAGGCTTTCCTATTCCAGAATACGGATTTATACAAATGCTCTCAAGCAATTTTGTTATTTTGGATTGAATATTTTTGTTACCTGACTTCTTCCAAAATTCAATATCATCAATTGCTTTATCGAGAAAATCTACTTCCACAAGTCGGATGTTTTTATTGTTTTACCTTTTTTGCCTTCCTGAACTTGTTTAATACCGTGCATTAATTCTTCTTTATTTGCTTTTGATGAAAGCAGATATTCAGTTTCATTAAGAAACTTAATCGAATTGTCATTTTCAATTTTGGCTAATGCTTTAAGCATTTCCAAAACATTTTTTCCAATTTTCGTTTTTTCGTTAATCTGAATCGTTGTCATTTTTTTTCTTTTTACAAAGTTATTATTTTTCGCAAATGAGTTAATCAATCATTTCTCAGTGTTCTATCGTTTTCTAAAAATCAACTGCGGAATTTTGGAAACATTCTTTGGGAATACAAATTGCATGAATTAAAACGAATTGCACGAATAATTTTATCTGTGTTCATCCCTGCCCGACGCAGCTACCGTGTACCCACAAATTCAAATGCTCCGAGCCTATGGCTCTCAATGGGTTGTGGCGATAATCCGTAGGGACGGAATAAATTCCATCCCTACAATATGAAGCGAGCCTATGGCTCTTACAAATAAATCCCGCAGGGATGATTCATGTTGAAGCCGCAGATTTTAATCTGGGGACATAAATAGATTATATATCAAAGAGTTACATAGGAACGGAACATCATTGGAGGAATATAACCCGAAAAAGATGTGGGTACACGGTAGCCGACGCAAGCGGGGATTAGTCGGAGATGCCACAGATATAAATGATATCAAATTGAAGGTATTTCGAGTTGTTTGCAAATAATTTTACACATTTGATTTGATAATTCGGGATGGCGTCCTACGGTAGATTTTTTCCCGTTAATTGGATTTATGTACAAGCTGTGATTTGAACCTTCACGTGTCATAATACAACCATTTTCCTTCAGGTATTTTATAAAAGCATTCCGTTTCATCAGGAAAGGATAAGTTTGCGCCGAATAATTTTGCGGCCTTTATATTGGTTGATTGTTTGTTCACGTTGATAATCAATCACCAGTTGTAAAGCATCAAGAAGATTTTGTTTCAATTCATCAATTGTTTTTCCCTGAGCTATTGCTTCAGGCATTTCCTGAACCTGACCTACATAATAACCATCTTCGCTTTTTTCGATAATTGCCGTATAATTCATTTTCTTCATTGTTTGAAATTTTACCAAATGTAATAAATTCTCTCAGACCATCCATGACACATTCCTCCGGAACTCATTTTTTGATCTTGTTCATTTTCCTCCAGATTAAAATCGTTCGACTGAGCCTTCCGATCGGAATTGAAATGAAACGAGCCATGAGAGATTATCTCTCAAAGACGAATATCCGTCTTTGGCAGACAGGTTCCCACTGGTTCAACAGGCGTTCGATCCGTCAACTGACGAACTCACGTCGAAGCTCCATACGGCGCAAGTTCAGCAACCGGCGTGCATAGAAGATTTGAAGTCGTGCATAAAAAATTTTGATTATTTTTTATCGTTTTCTGAAAATCAATTAGGGTATTTTGGAAACATTCTATTGGAATGCGAATTACCCCAATTAGTAGAATTTTTAATAATGCCCTTTCAAAGAAAGAACAATAATTTTATCTGAATGTACTTCGTAAACAATGCGGTGTTCCTGGTCAATTCGACGCGACCAGCAACCCATAAGATTGTACTTTAAAGGTTCTGGTTTTCCAATACCTTCGTAGGGTGTTGTAGAAACAGATTCAAGAAGTTGGGCGATTTTCTTTAAAACAGGCTTATTGCCGGATTTAATCCAGAAATCTAAGTCTGCTTTAGCTTCGGGCATTAGGATTATTTGCATAAATCGTTCAGTTCATCCATAGAAATAGTAATGCCTTTACCGTTTTTATAATCTTCACGTCCTCTTTCAATTTTGGCTACAAACTCAGGGTTGTATGGCGTATCCTTTGCAACCTCAAACTTAATTTTAAGAGCTTCGAAAAATGCTTTAATAGTGTTCATTTCCTGATCATTTGAAGGATGGGCAATAAGTATGGTTTGTGTTTTCATCTTGAACTAAATTTGAAATTCTAATCGTTTCAAAATTAAGAATAAAAATTGAAAAAAAAATGTTCTCATCATAACCCTTGCTGTTTAGGAGGTTAAAATTCCTTGAAGTTACTTTTGATTGATCAATATGCAAAGATTATTCCGATTCAAAAACAACCCCATCCTTTTCTAAATCGATAAACTCATAATTCAAGGTGCAGTGTAAGCCTTTCGCTAAAGTAAATGGCGCTTTAAATCCTGAATTATTGGCAATACTGGAAGCTAAATTTTAATTTTACGCACACTCCGGATGTGGCTTATGCTTGATTGAGAATGAATAACCCTGAGTACTTCAATTCTTTCAGTCTTGACCCGATAAATGATTAAATGAGATTCAAGGATGACATTTCTGTATAAATGACCTTTTGTTGGGATATATCTGCATTCGGGATACATCCAGTAACTTATAGCAAGTTCTGTTGTGATTTTATCAATAATTGATTCGTACTTTTGGGCTTGATTTTCCCCAAATATTTCTTTACCGTAGTTATAGATATTATCAGTATCTATAACATATTGCAAAGAAAATACTACTGTTCTTTCTTCGAATCCCTCCATTGATTTCTTATTATTTGCACCTCTTCAAGAGTGTAGAATGGACCCTCTTCTGCTATATGAATTCCAGCAACAAATTCTTCATGGGTAAGATTAACTCCAGGAAGGATCCAGTTTTTTTCTTTTTTTTCTTTTTTTGTTATTTCAGCCTTCATAATCGTAAAATATCTACAAAGTTAAATTTTTTATCAGAATGTAAATTGACTGGTCACGAAATATTTTCGATGTTGCTGCCCATCTTTTCGCTGATACTAATTCAAATCCGTGTTATCCCCGCCTACTGCGGGCAGGTGTGTTCCTTTTTAATCTGTGTTCATCTTTTATTCCGATTCAAATACAACCTCATCCTTTTCCTTATCAATAAACTCGTAATGCAAGGTGCGGTGTAAGCCTTCCGCCAAAGTAAATGGTGCTTTAAACCCGGAACTGTGAGCAGCGGTTGCATCAAATTGGGTTGTAGCGCAGAACTTTTTAACCCGCACTGCACTTACTGATAGTTTCTTATCAGTTACTTTAGCCAATAAATCAAAACCTAAACCTCCCAGATACCCCAACCAATAAGTTAAACGAATGGCCGGTAATTTCTTATTCAAACTTTTTTCTACCTGTTGAACCAATTCATTCATGTTCAGGACTGGTTTATCGATATAGTGAAACAAACGATAACCAGACTTTTGGGTTTCGATGCAATGTTTATAAAATTCCGTGTGTTCGTAGTATTTCGGCCAGATCGGCGTGTTTTTTCGAGTATTCGCGAAGTACCCGAATTAGATTTGAACTTTTTACTTCAGCTTCGGTCGATTTATCCAATGCAGGTTGTAAAGCTGTTCTTCGGTCCCAAATTGTATAACCGAGAATAAACAAGATTAAAGCCAAAATTACTCCCTGAAGCCAAAAAAGATAGTCAATCCTCGCATTGACAGCTTCGAATTTTATATCCATTCTAGTTTCAAGAGCTTCTATCCTTGCATTGACAGCTTCGAATTTTACATCCATTTTGACCTCGAGTGCACTTATTTTGGCTTCGAGTGTACTTATTTTGGCCTCGGTAAGAATGGCACGGTCGCGATCGGCAAGGGTATAAGGCACTATAACCTGCTGCTCCTGTGCAAATGCAGGAAGACAATGCAAGGAGAGGATTAGCAAACTAACAAATACAAGTGGTTTCATATTTTATAATTTAAGTACGAAAATACGAAAATATTGGAACACTGATGACACTGATTAAACAGATTTACATGAATACAAATTGCGCGAATTAATACGAATTACACGAATTTAAAAATCTCCCGATTTATCGGGACAAGTTGTGTTCATCTGTAACATCCCCCGAGGATCGGGGCAAGCTGTGTTATCAGTGTTCCTTTTTAATCAGTGTTCATCTTTTATTCCGACTCAAAAATAACCTCATCCTTATCTACATCTATAAACTCATAATGCAAGGTGCGGTGTAAGCCTTCGGATAATGTAAACGGTGCTTTAAAACCAGAGCTGTGGGCAGTCCCGAGGGCTCGGGACATCGAACTGGGTTGTGACACCCCGATACAATTTGCTATTGGGCAGGCAAAATATTTTAATGAGGTAATGCAGATTTGTAAATCCTTCGTTAGTTGTTTTTTATAATTATTTCAAAATCAATGAATTTTATAATTTTCGTACTTTCAACTTTATTGAGAACCAATAAATCATTATCGCCCGATATTAAAAAATCTGCATTTGAGTCTATTGCCAACGATAAAAGGTAATTGTCTTTCAAATCTCTGCAAAGATCAGTTTTTGTTTTTATAACAACATTTACTGATGATTCATCTAATAGCTCAAAAAAATCACCGATTTGTTCAAAAGTGAAATATTTTTTAATCTTTTCCTTTTTGAAAACCTCAGTCAACTCCTGAATTTGTTCGTTGCAGGTAACAATGATAATTGATTGAGAATCGATGTATTCTTGAAGTCCCTTTAAGTTTTTTCCGATCAGGAACGAAATCCAAATGTTTGTATCAACTATGACTTTAAATGATTTGTTTGCCTTCTTCATACCTTTGTTTCCTTACAGATTCAACTTCTTTGGTAATTTCATCCATTGACAATTCATCAGTTCGGGTTGACTTTAATAGTTTATTGAATCGTTTAAGGAATAACGATTTCTTCAGTTCATTAAATAGTTCAAATTTATCATTATCGTCAAGTTGATTGATGATCCTCAAAAACTGACTTTTATCTAATTCTATATTAATTGCTTTCATTTTTTCATTTTTTTTATTGCAAATTTAATCAATAACCAGATGCGAAACAATTTTTCTTGAACACTGATGACATTCTTTTGAATACAGATGACACAGATTGAACTGATTTATATGAATACAAATTGCACCCCGATACGGTCGTTCCTCCCTATGAGGCAGGCAAATTAAAACGAATTACACGAATTTTAAATCAGCGTTCATCAGTCCCATCCCTGCCTGCGGCAGGCAGGCGTGTTATCCCCTCCAAAGGCGGGCAGGTGTGTTCATCTTTTATTCCGATACAAATACAACCCCATCCTTTTCTTTATCAATAAACTCATAATGCAGCGTTCTGTGAAGTCCTTCGGATAATGCAAATGGCGCTTTAAAACCGGAGCTGTGAGCAGTCCCGAAGGCTCGGGACATCAAATTGGGTGGTGGCACCCCGATACGCTTCGTTACGGGGCAGGCAGAACTTTTTAACACGTACTACACTTACCGAAAATTTTTTACTGGTTAGCTTTTTGCAAATAAATCAAAACTTATATTTTTTTCAACTCATCGAAGAAAGTAGTTTTATTCATATTTAGATGCCTCAAAACTTGCTTCACTATAAATTCCGGTACCGGGTCAATATGAGTTTGAATTGTGATTGGTCTATCCATGTTTGATTTTGACCATTTTTCGTGACCACCTCTTCCTTTGGTATCCTTAATAATTTTTAATCCTTGACTTTCAAGAAATTTGCGAAATATTTGGATTGGAATATTTGATAGTTTCTTCGTTGACATTCCACCTCTCTTTAAATGAACGATGGCAGTCCAACTTCCTGATGATAGGTGTTTACCGGATATTTGTCAAATATCTCAGAGACATACTCATTATCCTTAATAACAGATGTAATACTTGGAGCAAGAATCTTCTTTGGGTTTTTAGCCGTTCCTTTTAATTCCCATCCTAAACCAGTTAATACCTTGCTTAATGTTTTCTTTTTAAGGGTGTAATCAACAAAATCTTCAAAAACAATGGCGAAAGAATCTTTGGCTTCTTCTATATTATTACCATAACCAGTTAAATCTAAATGAGGTGAATAAATAAAATGAACCTTATTTTCATCTTCAAAATGAAAAAGAAGAAGCATAACCTTAACACTTCCTGATTGATTTTCGTATCCTGCTTTAAATATATATTGTGCCATAGCAAAATTGATTAGCTTATAACAAATGTAGTGATATTTTTTTAGAACACTGATGGTACAGATTAAACTGATTTATATTAATACAAATTGCGCGAATTAATACGAATTACACGAATTTAAAAATCTCCCGATTTATCGGGACAAGTTGTGTTCATCTGTAACATCCCCCGAGGATTCCCGAAATTCGGGACAGGCTGGGGCAAGCTGTGTTATCAGTGTTCCTTTTTAATCAGTGTTCATCTTTTATTCCGATTCAAAAACTACCTCATCCTTTCCCAAATCAATAAACTCGTTAGAACACAGATGACACTGATACAACTGATGAACACTGATTTTAAAACTATTTTTTATCCGTGAAGATCTGTCCCATCAGCGATACCAATATTCTTTTACTTAAAAATATTATATCCGTGAAGATCTGTAAAATCTGTGTTATCTGTGTTCCTTTTTTTAATCAGTGTTCCATCGTTATTCCGACTCAAAAACAACCTCATCCTTTTCTGCATCAATAAACTCGTATTGCAAGGTGCGGTGTAAGCCTTCGGATAAAGAAAATGGAGCTTTAAACCCGGAACTGTGGGCAGCTGTTTATTCTGATCAAGTATAACCTTAACTCCGCAAAAGAAAAGTAATAAAAATCGGGAAGCCCTGTAAAATCAAGCCTTACAAAGCTTGCCCGATTGATGATTTTTCACTTATTTAGGTGAAAAACATCGTCGCGGATGAAAATTACA
>Ga0209124_10000109_pt1 | contig 74900 bp, 77 predicted proteins | sample BarGraIncu01122A_FD_184502 | JGI IMG/M metagenome (GOLD analysis project Ga0209124, IMG submission 184502) | Arctic peat soil microbial communities from Barrow, Alaska - Barrow Graham LP Incubations 011-22A (SPAdes) (version 2) | ecosystem: Environmental > Terrestrial > Soil > Wetlands > Peat...
CGTCGCAATGCTGCAGTCGGACCTGGGCAACTCCGCCCAGAAGCTGAAGCTCTACCGCGTAGAGCACGACGCGTACCCCGCAACCCTGGACGACAGCAACTGCCCGACCGGCCCCGCTGACATCAGCTACTGCTTGAAACCTAGCTCTGGCAACACCTTTGCCTACAGCTCATCGAGCCCCTATTCGACATTCAGCCTGACTGCCACTAACACCAATGGCACCAGCTACCGAATCACCGACGGCACTGGGCCGGTCGCCTACGTTCCGATCGTGGTCACTGGCGGCAATACAGTTACGACTGACGGCCTATATACCGTTCGAACATTCACGAGCAGCGGAACCCTGGCTGTCACCGGCGGTACAATAACTGGTGCCCAGGTCCTTGTCGTCGGCGGTGGCGGTGGCGGTGGCGGTGGGGCCCAGGCGCAGAGTTATGGCAATGGTGGAAATGCTGGCCAGTATCTGACTGGGTCGGAAAACCTGACGGGGACGATGGGTGTTACGGTCGGTGGAGGGGGGACGGCTGGTGGCACTTACCCTACCTCTGGTGGTACTGGTGGCCCCAGCATGTTTGGAACACGTACGGCATCTGGTGGGGGCGGTGGGGACCATGTAACTAATACGGGAGCGGGATACAGCGGTAATGGTGCGGGAGGTAGTGGTGGGTTCAATGCCGCGGGTGGCATTGGTCTTTACTCTGAAATCACGGGAACATCTGTGGGTCGTGCTGGTGGAGGCGCTCAATGTGGAGGTTCGGCATCCGAGGGGGGCGGTGGGCCTAGTTCAGCAGGTGATGCTAACAAAGGTGGTGGTGGTGGTGGCCACAGGGACCAGGGTGCCGGTGGCGACGGTGGCTCGGGCATCGTCATCATTCGCTACTTGACCCCGAGCTCATAACGGGCGGATCACAGTCAATCGGCTCAGGGTTACTGTGCTCTCTTTTCGCAAGTAACTCGCCCGCTCAAAAAAGGACGGACCTTTTTAAAATAAGGTCCGTCCTTTTTTAGTTGTTCCCTATCTTTCTATTTCTTGTCTCTGGAAAACGAATATCGATACCAAAACTGACATAAAAATTACGGACACGATTACGACTATCGGCAACAGTAAATCACCGTTCCAGCCTTTAATCACTATGTCTTTGTAGGATGAAAAGATTTTGTTTGGAGAGTATTTTTGCAATGGCTCAAACAAACTAAAGATTGTGCCAAAGAGTATATAGCTGATAAAGCCAATTCCCCCAGCTGCAATTGAGTTGCTTACGACAGTGCTGGCTAGGATGGTAACAGCGACAATCATTAATATGTATAACAGCACATTTCCAGCCATGAGTGTGAAATTCCAGAAGTTAAACGAAACAAAGGTCGAGACTGTATACAGGTAAAATAACAGTGATGAAACGGCAAAAATGGTCGCGATACTAATGAAATAGGCTTTGAACTTGGACAGGATAAACAAAGTTCTTGAAACGGGTTTTGTTAGCAAAATTTCAAGTGTTTTTCGGTTTTTCTCGTCCGAAACTGCACCAGCAACTACAAATACCAGCACTAGTAATGCTATTTGACTGACGTTTTTAATAAATTGATCCAGGGAGTCCAAGTAAGTTGCTTCAGGTAGCGTGATTGTCATCCCGGGTACGGAAAGCGTTTTTAGCAGTTCAGGGGTGATTTTGGCCAGAATTGGCGATGCGACGGCCACAAACAGGAAAACAATCGATAAAATCAAGATTTTCTTGGTTCGCCACTGTTCCAGCAGATCTTTGCGAATTAGGGTAAATAGCGCTATCATTTCTCTTCTCCCAGCAAATTAATAAATAAGTCTTCTGTTTCGGGCAATGTTAGACCATATTTTAAAACTACGATTTTCTGAGTTAGCAAGAAATTCAATGGCGCGTTGCCTGTAACGGCGCTGTTATCAAACAGCCAGATACGTAGTTTATTACCGTTTTGTTCGACTTTTTTAGCCCATTTTTCTTTCCGCAGTGCAGCCAAGATTTTCGTTGGATCCGAAATGAATTCAACTTCTAGGATAGGTGAAGCATATTTTGCCTTTAGTTCCGATAACGGCGATGAAACCACCAGTTTGCCATTGTTGATGATAACTACGTCATCACAAATACGGTCGACATCAGATAGGATGTGGGTCGAAAACAGGACCGTCCTGTTCTTTTTGAGCTTTTCAATTACACTTAAAACTTCTTTCCGGCCCATTGGGTCTAATGCCGAGACTGGTTCGTCCAAAATAATTACTTCCGGGTCATTCAATAAGGCCTGAGCAATGCCAAGGCGCTGCTTCATGCCGCCAGAATAAGTTGATATCCGCTTGTCTTTGGCATCTGTTAGGTCGACTAATTTTAGTAATTCGGCAATCTTGTTTTTTTTCTTGGCATCGGAAAATTTAAAGATATCGGCGATGAATTCAAGGTATTCATGCCCACTCATCCAGCCGTACATTGATGGTAGCTCTGGTAGATAGCCGATTTTAATATTAGTATCGGACTTGCCAAATACAATCGGCGTTCCGGCAATTTCCATATCGCCATCTGTGGGTTTTGACAGCCCCACTAGCATTCTGAGGGTCGTCGTTTTGCCGGCGCCATTGGGTCCTAAAAAGCCGACCACATGATGTTTTTCAACTTCAAACGACAAGTCATCTACAGCCGTAAACAGCTTGAACTTTTTGGTTAAATTCCGAACCGAAATAGCTGACATTATTCTTCGCTACGACCAAAGATGAAATACAACGCCGCGCCGACTATTTCACCTAAAATTATGATAACTGCCCATAAAGTTACAGAAAGATTCTTGGTTTTTGACTTTTTCAGCTTGAAAAGATCGACAAGTGCATACACCTGAAAAGCGGTCTGAATTAAAATTAACGGCCAAATTATTGCTAATATATCCACTACACTCATATATTTACCCCTGCCTTTTCTAATATATTTTTAATTCTAGTTTCTATTTGGATTATATCAATTATCGATAGTATTATCATCACCTAAAAAAGGACGGACCTTATTTTAAAAAGGTCCGTCCTTTTTTGGAATGGTCTTATAATTTACGTTGTGCGACGTATAAATACCATACGTTGTTTTTCGTGCAATACAGGAGCATAATTAAAAAAGTAGTTAGTTTTAAGGAGTATGCCATGGCGAAGTCCGATTGGTTTGAGGAGAATAAATGGGTAATTATAAGCTGCGTAGCTATCGGTGCTTTGGTACTATGGTGGATTATTGCTTCTATGCCCCAGCAGGTATCGACGTTATCTATTAGCGATAGTGCATGTTATTCTGCCGAACAAGCAAGGGATCATAAGAATGAGGATGGTTGTGTAAACTTTCATGTCGGATACGCGTACGAATCATCAGCTGGTAACAAATTTATTGATCAATACGAAGATTACACTACCGGATTTATTGTTTATATCCCCTCAGGCTCGTCAGCTAGTAAATTAAACCTAGATCAGTTTAATGGTAAAGACATACGTGTATCTGGTAAGGTCGTAGACTACGGGGGTGCTACGGAAATAATAGTTGATGATATATCTCAGATTAAAATCTATGAATAGAGTTAATGGAGGATAAAATATAATGGCCAACAATAGATTAGAATCAATTAAGCGAATCTTTAATTCATCGTTTGCACGAGTAGCACTGATATTAGTCATATCAGGGATATTTTTAATACTAACTGTGGGCATACCTCCATTCCGTGCATTCGGTGGAGCTGTGTGGCTTAAGGACGGCGTTCACTATATTAGTGATGAACAAATATCAAGTCGCGTAGAACAAATAAATAACCCAAAAGAGGCTGCGATAGCCGAAGAAATTAAAGTATCAACTCAATCTTGTGATAGCTTAAATGAAGGATATTGCCAAATAAACCCTGGTGAATATACTTATAAAACACTAGTAAAGTCAGCTGTCGAACATATACCTGCTGTACCAGATAGAAAAGAAATTATAGGTTATTGTACCTTGTGTAACGATGGTACCTTCTCACCAAGCTGTGCTGTGGGAAGAGGAGCCTGTTCTTGGCACGGCGGTGTTGCTCAATATAATTATCCAAGATATAGAGCTATAACGGGTTCACCAGAAGTTTTAGCGCAGCCGGCAGAATATTCTTATGACTCAAAAACCTACAAAGATAGCGATAAATATAATAAACCCGAAGCACCAAGCTTAGATGCCATTATTAGCTTTACAGATTAATATATGGATGTTCGTATAAATCAATTATTAGAGGCGATATTGTGGCACAATATCTATCATCGAGGCATCTTTATTACTAAAGAACTAATAACTTATTGCGATTAAAAGTTCAAAACTTTCGGCTTCTCGCGTATCAAAAAGAATAAATACTTAAAATATTTACCATAGCAGCATTTCGCCAAATATTTAAGCAGGAATTAAGCTTTAATATTTATGCTAGAATATAACAGATGAAAGTACTGGGAATTGAATCTAGTTGTGATGAAACGGCGGCGTCTGTTGTACAGGACGGTCGCATACTTTTGAGTAACGTTATTAACTCGCAAATCGATATTCACGCTGTCTATGGAGGAGTTGTCCCAGAGGTAGCGGCACGAAGTCATATCGAAGTTATCAATCCGGTTATCAATCAGGCATTAACAGATGCAAATCTAACCTGGGATGATATTGATGCTATCGCTGTTACCTACGCTCCCGGACTGATTGGAGCATTACTGGTTGGCACTCTTGCTGCCCGAACCTTGGCGGTATTAAAAAACAAGCCACTTTATCCTATTCACCACGTCGAAGCGCATGTTTATGCTAATTTTTTGAATGAAACTGCCCCTGTCTTCCCGATGTTGGCATTAATCGTCAGTGGGGGACATAGTCAATTGGTATTATTCCGCGACCATGGCGACTATGAATTATTAGGTCAAACTTGCGATGATGCCGTCGGCGAGGCGTTTGATAAGGTTGCCAAAATTATCGGACTTCCCTACCCAGGTGGACCATCAATTGCTAATGCAGCGCTAGAGGGTAATCCCCTTGCCTACAAATTACCAAAGGCAAAATTATCAGGCGCTTATGACTTTAGCTTCTCGGGCCTCAAGACAGCCGTTTTAAGGGCTGTTCAACGTGAAGTGGGCGTTGACTTTACTTTTCCATCGCACAAGCTAGCAGAGCTGTTGAGCGAGCAGCAGCAACAAGACTTTGCCGCTAGCTTCCAGCGCATAGCCGTCGAGACACTAGTCGACAAAACCGCCAAAGCTTTTCGTGACTTTAACCCCAAATCGGTTGTTATCGCTGGTGGCGTGGCCGCTAACCAGGAATTACGTCGAATACTGTCCGAGCGAATACCGTTAAAGATAGATTACGCGCCCATGAACCTATGTACCGACAACGCCGCCATGGTCGCCAGCCTTGGCTATTACTATGCCCAAAAGAAACAGCCAACTGACCCCTTTGATTTAGAGGTCGTACCAAGTTTATCGATGACCAAAACTAAATGGAATATTATTGGCGCTTGAATAATCGCTTGGTTAGCCTAATAGCTGATTTGCCCATCGGTAGAATGCCGATCCAAATACCATAAAAAACAGATAGAGGTTTGTCGAATGTGCCGACCAGGTTGGTTTCGGTGCTTGTCCAGCCCATTTTAAAGGTCGAGACTCCCCCATCGATTAGTCCACCGAAATCATAACGGCTGAGTCCCCACTCTTTACATTTACGGATGGCGTGCCATTTCAGGGCGTAATTGGCACGTAATTCTTGGCCTTGCTCGTTCATGCCACCGTAGAGTTCAAGCGCCGTATCAGCGCTAATTGCCAGCCACAAAAAAGAGATAGGTTGATCGTCAACGTAGACGGCAAATAGTTGTGAGTTATCACCTAATTTATTAAACACATCGTGATAGTACGAATTACTATGCAGATTAAATTTTGCCCGCTTGGCAGTCGTGTTATAAATTTCTAAACATTTATTTAGATCTTCTTTGCTGCGGACGCGTTTAATCGTCATCGCTTCGCTGGCAGATTTACGGATGTACTGTCGTGTTTTTTTGGCCATATCATTTAATAGTTCCGCATCAGTTTTATCCAGATTAAGAATAACCGTACGAGCTGGCAAAATATGTCTTTTTGACTGTCGCCACTCCTTGGGAATGGCATATTCCGTTTCATCTGGCTCGATCGTTAAAGCTACTGAATGATAAACTCGTTTGACGTATTTAGCCAGCGCCGAAAGCAGGTCTTCTCTGTCATCTTCGGATGCAACAGGACCCCTGGGGACATACGCCAACGAGCGCATTGGCCAAGGTAAGTGACGTATTAAAAGTTGAACGGCGCCAATCACCTTCTCGTCATCCTCATACAAAAATAACCTATCGACACTCCAACCGTGTGCGAATTTCACATCACCCCAGCCCCACAACTGTAATGGGTGGCCGTTATTTTCTAATATGTAATCATCCCAATCAGGTTTACTATGGCACTTTTTTAACGTCTTCATACGTTTATTATACAGCTTATTTTGACATTAATAATTGTGGTATAATTAGTGGTGAAAACAAACACGTGAAACAAGGAATTTTTTCAAGGGGTTTTCGCATGAAACCTTGAGTGATATTTGTGTTTTTCACGTGAGAATATATTAATTGAAAGTTCAATTCAATCGTTTATGAAACTAGCTAAAACCTACGATCCGAATCAGTATGAGCCAGACATTTACGCAATGTGGGAAAAGAGTGGCGCCTTTGAACCGACAGGGGTAGGGGAGCCATTTAGTGTTGTTATGCCACCGCCAAATGCTAATGGAAATTTGCATATTGGCCACGCTCTGACTGTCAGTCTGGAAGATATTATGGCGCGCTATTACCGCATGAAGGGCCGCGATGTTGTTTATATACCAGGGGCGGATCATGCCGGTTTTGAGACTTGGGTCGTGTATGACAAAACCCTAGAGCAGCAAAATAAGAACCGTTTTGATTTTTCTCGCGAACAGCTATACAGCCAGGTCTGGAACTTCGTTGACAAGCAACGCGGCAACATGGAATTACAACTTCGCGCACTAGGCGTTAGTTGCAGTTGGAAAGATTTGGTTTTTACACTCGATAAAAAGGTGATTGATACGGTCAATGGAACTTTCAAGAAATTATGGGATGACGGTCTAATTTACAGAGGTGAACGTATCGTTAATTACAGTACAAAGTATCGAACCAGCTACGCTGATATCGAAGTTGATCACAAAAAAGAGAAGGGGACTTTGTGGCAAATTGCTTACCCAACATACGATAAAATTGGTGAAATTGTGATTGCCACGACGCGGCCAGAGACAATTTTTGGCGATACTGCAATTGCCGTTCACCCAGACGACGCGCGCTATAAGGACTTTATCGGTACACGCGTACTATTGCCTTTAACAGATAGAGAAATACCAATAATCGCCGATGAATATGTTGATATGGCATACGGCACTGGCGCAGTAAAGGTTACTCCGGCACACGATCCAAATGATTTTGAGATGGGTCAACGCCACAATCTTGACCGTATCCAAGTGATAGATTTTGACGGCACGATGATAAACGTACCTTCGCAATTTGCTGGTCTTACCGTCGAACAGGCTCGCAAAAAAACCGTCGCTGCCCTAGAAGCGCAGGAACTTATCAGGGGTAAAACGACTATCGAACATGTTGTGGGCTATGACTATAAAAGCGGTCTGCCAATTGAGCCACTCATTAAAGACCAGTGGTTTATCAAAATTCAGCCTCTGGCAATACGTGCCAAAGAGGCGATTGAAAACGGAGAGATTACCTTCACCCCTGAAAGTCGGAAACGAATCTTGGTTCAGTATTTAGATAATTTGCGTGATTGGAACCTTTCGCGTCAGATACCGTGGGGAATACCAATTCCAGCCTTTCAAAATGTTAATGACCCTGATGACTGGGTGTTTAATGAAAACGTCGATGAAAAGACAATTGAAATCAACGGCGTTATCTATCGCCGCGAAGAGGATACCTTTGACACCTGGTTTAGTAGTGGACAGTGGCCGTTCATAACGACCGACGCCCTTACTGGGGGCTCGCTGAGCCGGTTCTACCCTAATAGTGTCATGGAGACAGGTATCGACCTGCTGGACCGCTGGGTGGCTCGTATGATTATGCTGGGGCTATATGTCACGGATCAGGTGCCATTCAGGCATGTCTATCTACATGGGATGGTTCTGGACGAAAAAGGTCAGAAAATGAGCAAGAGCAAAAATAATGTCATTAATCCAATCGAAACCATCTCTGAATTTGGATCGGACGCCTTACGCATTGGCATAATCGCTAACCGTAGCGCCGGTCAAAATCAGGCTTTCAGTACGAATAGGGTAGTGTCGGGACGGAACTTTTGCAACAAATTGTGGAATATTGCTCGCTTTACCGAAGACAAATTAGGCGACGGTTTTAGAACCAAGGCGCCAGAGCCAAAAACTATGGCCGACCACTGGATTATTCGTGAACTATCGACTGCAATTGATGAGATTGGTGCGCAAATTGAGACCTATCGTTTTGCCGAAGCCAGCGAAACAATGTATCACGCTATCTGGGACAATGTGGCCGACTGGTATGTTGAAGCCAGCAAGTTGCAAGACAACTCGTCAATGTCAGCTTGGGTGCTGGAAACTAGTCTGAAACTGGCTCATCCATTTGCGCCATTCGTTACCGAGACAATCTGGCAGACCCTAGCTTGGCACAACAATCTGTTAATCAGCGCTAAGTGGCCCGAAAAAGTCAACTTTGACGATATTGCTGCTGCCGAATTTGGGCGCTTGAAGCATCTGATTATTGAGGCCCGTTATGTCACGGCTGAACTGCCTGGCAACAAGCGCTATAGTTTGCTATATCAAAACGATAGTCTAATCGCAGATAACGCGAAGCTAATTCAAAGACTGGCAAAACTTAAAGACGTCCAAGAGGTAGATCAAGCCCGTGGACTGAGGCTTGCGAATAGTGGCAGGCAAGCCTGGTTGGATATTTCGGCCGAAACACTTTACGAACACCAAACCAACCTCGAAGTCCGTTTGGCCGAAGCCCATACCCAAATCAAAGCCTTTGAGGCTCGGTTAGCCAATAAAAGTTATATAGAAAAGGCCCCCGCTAAATTAGTTGAAGAAACACGTAATCAATTTGAACAAAAAAAGGCGCTAGTTGGGCGCCTAATGCAAGAACTAGAAGTTCTAAAGTAGTTTTTTACAAGTCGCCTTCATTACCGTAACTTTCACCCAGAATTCGTCCCTGGGCAATGTGTTTATTCTTGTCGTCGTTGCGGGCTTGGGCAGCAGGTAACTGAGACGACATACTACCAGTGCTGCCAGAAAACCAGTTGGTGGCTATATCGGGCGTTGTCGTACTAGGCATCATTTCAACTTTATCAACTGCCATACTTGTAATCCGAGTAGCCGCTACGCGGGCGGCTTCAATTGCAATATTAATCTGAAAATCACTCAGGAACCAACCCGTTAAGATAGATAGCGAGATGAGTAGCGATAGGGGTGTGGTGATTGCGGAGTGCAGATGCATACGATTATCTTTTTGTTTTTATCATTTAAGTAATATTATGGATATCAATATAGCATAAGCTTTGTATTATGTCAAGTATAGGTTATATATTACTAGTTGTGATGGTAGGGATTACCACTGGCTATCTCTTGGGCGCGGTAAATTTGTTCAGTTAAGATTAGGCGAACTAACTGATGGGGGAATACGAGTTTTGATAGTGACCAAACGAAATTAGCCCTATGCATGACCGTGTCATCGACACCATAGGCACCACCTATGATAACAACTACATCTTTAGATGACTCAAGTTGTGCAAGAAGTAAATTAGAGAGTTTCGGAGAATCGATATTTTTACCCTTTTCGTCTAGTAGGACTACATAATCGTTAGCTTTTAAGCGTGAAAGTATATGCTGTGACTCTTCCTGGCGCGCTCTGGTGTCCGCAGATGCCGAATGAGGTAAAATGACCCATTCAATCGAAAATGGGCGCTTTAGGCGCTTTTGATATCGCTGAACTCCATCGGATATCCAAGACTCATGTTTTTTACCGATGGCAATGATTTGGATTGGCATAGCTATAGTCGTATGCGTTCTGCTATGGCTGCCAGTTTTTTATTATTAGCAACTGGGGGTGGAGGAACTGGATCTAGGTTTATCCCACTATTAAGGTTAATTGGGATGAGATGGATGTGGGCATGGGGGACTTCAAAGCCTTTTATGACCACGCTAACTCTGTCGACAGACATGACAGTTCGCAGATGTAGTGCTATTTTTTTAGTTATCATCCAAAGATAATCATAGTCGACTTCGTCTAAGTCCCATATCTGGTCGACTTGTTTTTTCGGAACAACCAAGGTGTGACCGTCGCACACTGGGTTTATGGTCAGGAAGGCAATTACCTGATCGTCTTCGTAAATCCTATGGGCCGGTATTTCGCCGTTAATGATTCTGGTAAATAATGATGGCTGCATAGGTTAATTATACTCGATATATGTAAACAGTGGTTTTTAATATACAATTAGGAATATTATGACAAAAAAAGATTTTAATTTTCAAAGGATGGCGGACAGTGCCATCGATAAGACATTTCTTCGTTTTATACCTAAAAGTGTAAAGCCGAATACTATTACTGTGATTCGCTTCATCTTGGTGCCTTTTGTGTATTTATTGCTTCGCGTGCATCAGTTTGATTGGGCGCTGATTATTTTTGTCATTGCCGTCTGCACAGATTTTATCGATGGGGCAATGGCACGGACCCGAGATCAAATAACAGATACTGGCAAGATTATCGACCCGGTTGCCGACAAACTGCTGATATTATCAGTTTTGCTTTTCATAGGTTTCAAATTTTTGATTGTTAGGGTATTCGTGATTTTCATTATTTTTGAACTGTTTGCCGTTCTTTTGGGCAACTGGTTCTCATTTGTAATCGGCAAACCGATGGGTGCGAATGTTTTTGGAAAGATAAAATTAGCCTTGCAAGCTGTCGGCGCTGGGCTTTTCATGCTGGGGGCTTTGACCTTAAACTCATTGATGGTTCGTATTGCCGGATACATATTGGTCGTTGCGCTGGTCTTCGCAGTCGCCGCAGGTTTAGAAACGGTCAGGCGAAAAGCGTTATATTTGAAAGAGAACAAGATAGTTTATTCGCAGCCGACCAAATAAAATACACCCATTTGGGGTGCATTTTATTTGGCGGTGTCTCTGACGCAGTGTTGGAACAAAGAAGCCTGGGGAGCTCATGCGTGAGCCTCTGCCCCCGCTCGGATGACAAGAAGTCACTCTAAGAAGACATGTGATGCACTTTCCGAAAACCGAATTCCAAAGGACCGCCGAAATCATTTACCTAACGCAACGCGTATAGTTGCCCGTATAGGCCTTGTCGCTAGTGACCGGGTTACTGCCGAAGAGCACGACGTAGGCGTAGGCACTATTAGTCTCTGTAGCTGACCAGTAGAGGTCGCCCGGGAATGTACCATATCGTCCTGCTACCTTGCCGGCATAGATAGCACTGAGCTCGTTCATAGTCGGTAGTCGTCCACCGAGTGTCTTGCAGGCCTCTTGAGCTGGGTAGGTTGCCCCAAAGGTTACTCCACTATTGGCTATCGGATCCACGAGGACCTTATTTGATGGGTAGCTTACATCTGGGGCAGGGGCAACTGTCGTACTACACTGCGGAGCTGAACAATAGACAGCGCTATTTCTCCAGGCGGGTGTACCGGCCGCATCCATATAGTATATGTACTTTCCGACTAGAGCGGTTGGATAGCCAGTTTCAGCTTGGCCTGGAATCCAGATTGAGAAGACGGCTGTCGTAGCCGCGCTTGTAGCGCTATCAGTGTAACTACCTGTACCGGTTGCTATTACTTTGATGTATTGGTCTAAATCACCTGATACTAATGTGTAGGTATTAGACGTTGCACCAGAGATATTAGTGTACGTGCCACCCGATGTGGACGAGCTTTGCCATTGGTAGGATGCCGTTGCACCTGATGGCGTTAGGGCCCCGGCGGTTAGTACCTGACCGACTTGAGGAGTGCCTGTGATGGCGGCTATGGCGGTAATTGGCGTTGCGGTCACAAGGACCGGACCAGCATTATCCGTGATCCGGTAGCTGGTGCCGTTGGTGTTGGTTGCGACCAGGCTGAAGCTCGAATAGGGGCTGGATGAGCTGTAGACAAAGGTGTTGCCAGAGCTGGGTTTCAAGCAGTAGTTGGTGTCAGCTGGGCCGGTCGGGCAATTGCTTGCTGTATCGAGAGTCGCTGGAAATGCGCCGTGCTCTACCTGGTACATCTTTAGTCTTGGAACAGAGTTAGTCAGATCGGATTGAAGCATTGCGACGATGGCCTTCTGGCTGATGCCGGTGTAGGAGACGACAGTGATTGCAGCTAAAATGCCTATGACGACGATGACTACGAGAAGTTCAACGATTGTAAAACCGTGTTGCTGATAACCTGCTTTGTGCATATATCTATATATTATCAGTCCGGTATTGTATACACAAGTGTTTTGGGACTAATCTTAAAAAACGGATCTTATTTAAAAAAGGTCCGTTCTTTTTAGTTCAAATTTTTGGCGGAGGAGGCGAGATTCGAACTCGCGGTCCCGATTACTCGGGACACTGCTTTTCGAGAGCAGCGCCTTCAACCACTCGGCCACCCCTCCATGTATATATTTTAACAGATATACATCGTAATTATATTAATAATAAGTCGAATATGATCTATGATATAGCTGGTTAATATCTAATTCTCGTGAAAGCCACCAGATTGCTCTGTCGGCTAGGCCTGCCGATATACCTAGTTTTTGACTTACTAGCTCTACCGCCCAGACTGTTGCTGATCGTATCTCAATTTCCTCGCGAGAACCAGCGTCGATTAATTCACAATTATCTATTTTTTTAGCTAGGCTGTCGGAATATTCTAATACCCCCATGAATCGCAATAGTTGAGGTAGTTTGTAATCTGCCATTGCCGTTAATTTGTCGGTATTTTTAATATTAATACCTGGAACCTGGGCAATATCAAAAGCGTTTAGTTGGGCGCGTTTATAAAAATTTACGCCATTATATGTGTCATCAAATGATTTAAAATTCTGAACAGTTTTTCGAGCTGTTTCGACTGCATCAAAATCTGATTGTTTAATTAGATTGTAAAATAGACCATCAAATTTTTCGTTTAACACTTTGCCGGCTTCAACTAATGCTTCGTGTCGTTTTTCGATAAGGGGAATTTGAACGCCGTTGGACGGTCTAAATATTTTTTTAACTTGTTCGAATGATAGATTTTCTAAATAATCAGCGCTTATAATTGGAATATTTTCGGCCATCGCGCGCTCAAAAACCAGCGGCAACCCAGAAGCGCCGTCCTCTTCTTTTCCGTCATATTCAACCTTCCATTTTTCTAGACCTTTTTCGGCCCAAAAGCAAAAATTAACAACGTTCTCAAGAAAAACTATCTGAACGTCACTTTGAATATTGCCCAGACTGAAAAATTCTGAATCATGGTCTGGCAAGCCGACGTCGATTCTGTCGCTTACTTTTTTGCATAATTCATCTAGTTTTTGGGGATTAATTTGCACAAATATCGATGACTCGATAATTATTTTGGTGGTAGAAAGCACTTTTAGAGGATCGGAATTATTCATGTATTTATTCTAACAGGCTAGAAGATAATTATAAAAGAAAGGTTTATAGGGGAGGTCGGCATGAGCCGAGCCTCCCCTGAGTGCGTTGGTGCCAGTACCTAGCTGTTCTGGATCGAGACAACCACAATTCGAGATACGCCCTTAGGCGAGACGAGATTCCTCTCTTCTCCGGGCTTGGCGCCGATTATGGCGGCACCAATGGGTGAGTCTGGAGTGATTACTTGCACTCCATTTCTACAACCGTCGCAGAAGCCATCAATGATGACTTCCAGCTCATCGGGTTCATCCTCGCAGTCACATCCATGGATGCGCACGAACACCTTCTTGCCGACGGCAACGACCTCTAGGGCGCTGTCGTCTTCAACGATGGTGACGTTGTCGAGAAATAGACCAAGCTTGACGATGTCTATCCATAGCCTTTCGATTTGAGCCTCAGCGTCCACTCGCGGGCCGTTGATCGTATCCTTCTCATCACTGCAAAGCTGACGAAGACTCAGCTTCTCTGCTTCGTAGTGCTTCTCGAGAGTCCTCTTTCTCTCGACAAGTGTGTCGTACATCTGCGGCGATAGCTTCTGCATTTCCATCCGTATCCCTCTTCGGTTCGACTGCTCCAATAGGACGGCTTCAAACGCAAAAGTTACTTTACACTATTAGTCGGCTATAGTCAAGAGAGAGGATGCAATAATAAGTTCAGGGCTTAAACAAAACTACCAAAGAAAAAAGACTAGCAAACGCTAATCTTATTTCTTTGGTGAACCCGACAAGATTTGAACTTGTGGCCTTCGGCTCCGCAAGCCGACGCTCTATCCAGCTGAGCTACGGGTCCAAAACGTAGGGCTATACAAATTGTATAGCCCTACACTTCATGTAACTAGAAGGTGCTTTCTGCTACAAAAACCGTAGCGAATACATGATATTGTATCACAATCAGATGGTCGGTGGTAGATTCCAAGGAGTAAAAGTAACTATAGTCGCAGTTTTCGAACAATCGTGTCAATAAAGTCGAGCTTTAAGTTTTCCATTGGCAATCTAGCGCCTAATATATCAACAATTTTTTCGCCTGCTTCTTCGGGGAAGTAGACTGATACGCCAGGTGCAAATCGCTTTATGGGGATTAGCATTATCGAATGATGCCCTTGATCAAGAATCAAGCCGAAAGCTTTAAATTCGCTAAAATGGTATAATTTTTCTCCAACGTAGAGTCCTTGGTCGCCACTTAATGTATATTCAATTTCTCTTGGAAGGCGTCGCGAGTAAACTACAATTGTGACGGCCATGACAACAACTAATATCGAAAAGGTAAACTCTTTTAATAATAAAATATCACCAGCAATTAATGCCAATATTACAATTGCGAATAAAACAAACCAAAGACCATTTTTGTTTCCCGGAATATATTCGCTTGCACTCCAATGGATTGGCTCATCATTGGTTTTAGATTTTTCAGAAGTATCATCAACGGTCGGTTCGGTGTTTGATTCGATGTCTTCAGCTTCATTATCAGGTGCATACATTTCAGGGACCTCATCTGATTCTGAATCATGTTTCCAATAAGTATTTTGCTGATTTGGTTGCATAAATTAATTATAGCATGAGGGGGATAAGAAGGGTGAGGGAGGAGGTAACCGTTAGGGAGATATCGGCTAAAGCCTCCTCCGCTCATTTACGAAAAAATGTAAACACTTTTTCATTTCAATCGCTACGCCGAACTCCGCGCTCGTTTTGCTTTGCAAAACCGCGGGAGTTAGAATCACCCCAGCCTCGTTAAAATAGAAAACAGAGACCAGAAGGTCTCTGTTTTCTATTTTGGCGGAGGAGGGGAGATTCGAACTCCCGCTCCAGGTTTCCCCAGACTAACGATTTAGCAAACCGTCCCCTTCAGCCACTTGGGTACTCCTCCGTATATTGTCGGGTTACGTTGTCCACGTAGATCCGCACAGGAACTTGCTAATTATAGCATATCAAATCGTTGCCGAGATAGTTTTTTATCTTAAATTTTGACGAGAGCGTGAGTACTAAGGTCAGATTGTTTCAACAAATTTACAAATTGCTTTACAAATTTTACAACATGAAATAAACTGAAATATAGCTTAGTAAATTAACGATTGCTGATATAAAATTGGCATCGAGAAGATTATGGTGAGTAATTACATGCCGAGTCGAAATGTAGTCAAGGTTAATGTTCCAAATTCTTATTATCACGCATATAGTCGCGGGATAAACAAACAACATATATTTTTGGATGAGGTGGATTATAGATATTTTCTGTCGTTATTTGAAAGATACTTGGCGCCCATTAACCAACCAAATCAAACAGATATTGTTTATAAAAATTTTGTTGGGACAGTCGACTTATTAGTATATTGCTTAATGAAAAATCATTTTCATCTGTTGTTATATCAAGCAGACATGGACGGTATGTCGAAATTGATGCGTAGTGTAATGATTAGCTATAGTCATTATTTTAATAAGAGATATAAAAGAAGCGGTCCACTTTTCGAAAGTTGCTACAAAGCCTCACTTATCGATTCAGACGATTATTTATTACACATAAGTCGCTATATTCACTGTAATCCGGATGAATGGTCAGATTTTCCGTACTCTTCGTTACGTGCATATTTATATGATGACGTACCACAATGGCTTAATAAGACTCGTATCAGTGGGCTATATGGATCATCGGTGCAATATTTCAAGTTTCTGAATGACAATCAAAAAGATCGTGACGAAATATAGAGATTATTGTCATGAAGAAAGTGCCGATAGGTTAATAAGTTAATAAGGTTCGACCTTTTGGCTTAAAGGTCGAACCTTGTTGGTTATTATGGCTCGGCCGTAAAGTATCTAGAGTTCCTGCAAGATTATGATAAAAAGGACGGACCTTTTTAGTTTAAATTCGTAATTGCAGTTTTTTGCGAACATTTTTGGCGGATTCACGAACTTTGCAGCTATCTGGTAGGACCATGAGTACAATCACAAATGCCAATATGACTGCAAAGCCACACATAATTGATGGAATGCCTTTTAGTGTCGAGGGATCAATAATATTAAATGCCGTTGTTGGAACTAAGAATACTAAATAGCCAAGCATCATGGCGTGCAATGTTTTTCGACAGGCCGGTTGTTGCATGCCCCATTGCCATGCCAGATAGGTGCCGACCATTAACCATCCATAATAATAGGCCGTAAACCACTGTGAGCTAGCATGGGCTGTATAAAATACGGCGTAATTTGCATAACATGCCTCGCCACTGATTGCTCCAGTTCCAAAAATATAGAAGGTAACAAATGCAGCGCAGCTGACATAAGCTGCACCGACAAGTATCGGCATCTTTTTACCAGCCAGAGTTACTAGCATATGTATCCCGATTGCGGGCAACAGAGTAATTGCAATATAACCCAAACGTGCCCATTCAACGTGGGACCAGCCTAATCCGCCACAAACCATATATTCTGCCAGCTGGAATGTTCCGAGTGCGACCAATATCGTAAATGCCAGACGAGTTACGGTAGACATTTTATAGCGCCATAAAACATACAGCGCGAAACCAAATTCGATTATAAATGTCGCCAACATCACTGGTGGTGAAAAGCAATATAATTTTCCTTGATATTTTTTAAACATATTAACAACAATATAGTGTATTTATATGTCAGTCTTCTTATCTAATTGAACTGGAGTAGGTGATATGTCGTAGTTTGTGGACTTAAGTTTATAGCAGTAATAGCCTGAGGGATGATAGTATGCCGAAACATAGTCTGAGTAGTCATCAACACCGTTACTATATGCGCTAGTGTTCGCGTACTGGTCTACTTTTTCTTTTTTGTAAGTTACGCATAATTGGTAATAGAAAGTTTCGCCATATTCGTTGGTAGCTGAAGTCGGCGCACTGTCCTTTTTGTATGTCACTAAATTATCAGTGACTAATTTTTTAGCGTCATTTAGTAAAGTAATGGAACTCAAACTATCTGGTAGATGACTATTTTTAATAGCATAGGAGTTTACGGCTTCACCTACGGTCGCTAAATTGCTTTCAATCAATTTATCATTACGCGTAAGTCTGGCTTCGATGGTCGGTCCAAAGATGCCAAATGCACAAATGGCACCAATAATAAGTATCATAAAAATTATGAAGTAGCGTCGCATTTTGATTAACTTTTTTGGTAAAATTGTTCGCAAAAACAAAATGCCAAACAGTAGGGCAATAATTAATGCACCGTATAGGGCGACTAGTGTTCCGTCTGTATTACCGCTGCTGACAAATAGGGTAACGAGTGAAAAAACGATTGCTATCACAGATCCGATGCCAAAAAGTGCAAAAATTACCGCATTAATTATCATCGCAACTGATGCCGCGCCAGTTTTCTTTTCGGGTTCGTTCTTGCTGTAAAAAATATCGCATATAACTGAAATTGGTAGCAATACTAAGACTGCCGCCATACTGTAAAGAGTAGAATCGCCAACGTCTGCACTTTTAACAAGGAAAAATGTCAAAACAATCAGAGTCAAAATGGAAGTTGCAATCAATGTCCAACCCCAAAAGGCATAAGTTAACCATTGTAATACTATTAAGCCTGGGCTGGCTGAATTTGGCTTTATTATTTCTGGTTGGGGAGTAATTATAGGCTGAACTTCTGGCACAAATACTGGCTGAGGAACGAAAGCTGGTTGGACATCTGGAGTGAACTCTGGCTGAACATACGATTCTTCGTTGTTTGGTTCAATATTATCGTTCTCGAATTGTTCTGGTTCGTAGTCGTCGCCATTTGTCGGAGTTTCGTTCATTGCATAGCCCTTCTTTTTAATTTATATAACTATAAGCATAATAATATAACAAACAGTTGATATTTGATAATATTGGCGACTAGACCTATGATAAATATAGATTAATGATTTAATTTTTGAGGATAATTGTGAATATTATTGAAACTAAAAAATTAACAAAATATTATGGCAAATCGAAGGGTATAGTAGACGTTGATTTGGCTATTAAAGAAGGTGAGATATTTGGTTTTATTGGTCCAAATGGAGCCGGTAAATCTACAACGATTCGAACCTTGCTTGGGTTAATTCATCCGACAAGTGGCAGCGCGACAATTTTCGGAAAAGATATTACTAAATTTGGCCCTGAAATTAAACAAGAGATAGGTTATTTGCCGTCCGAGGTTTTTTACTATGATGACATGCGGGTAATTGACCTACTTAAATACTCAGGCAGCTTCTATCGCAAAAATCCCAAGGTTATTGCAAAAAGAATAAAAGACTTAGCGACTTATTTAGATTTAGATTTAAAAAAGAAGATTGATGATTTATCCTACGGCAATAAAAAGAAAGTCGGCATCATTCAAGGTTTACTTCATGAACCAAAACTTATCATTTTAGATGAACCGACGGGCGGACTCGATCCGCTAATGCAACAACGATTTTTTGATCTTTTGAGGCTTGAAAACAAAAAGGGTGCCACAATTCTTTTCTCGTCGCATATTTTAAGTGAAGTCCAGAAATTATGTGATCGAGTCGCCATCATCAAAGACGGCAAGATTATCAGAGTAGACAAGATGAGTAGCATAGCCGAAAATACCCACAAGCGTTTCAAACTAGAGACTGCCGTACAAGTCGACAAAAGTCGATTTACGGGCATAAAAGGTATAAGCGACTTAGTCATTACCGATAAGTCTGTTAGCTTTTTGTTTCGTGGTCATATAAATGAAATTACACGAATAATTGCCAGCCTAAATTTGACTAATATACTAGTCGAAGAGCCGGATTTAGAAGAAATTTTTATGCATTATTATCAGACGGACTAAACTATGAATATTTTTTTTCGAGAGTTAAGAGCTTATCGCAGGTCTACGCTAATTTGGGCAATCTGTCTTTCGACGCTAGTGGTTGTTTTTTTATCGCTATTCCCGGCATTTACTAAAGACGCCCAGCTGGCTCAAAAGATTCTAGCGAATTTACCGGCCGTGGTTAAAAGTGCGCTTGATGTTTCGCTAGCCAACCTATTTTCTATCTATGGTTTTTTTGCTTTTCTATTTACTTTTACCTTGGTAGCCGGGTCAGTTCAAGCGATGAACCTTGGCGTTGGCATACTATCTAAAGAGGAAAGTGGTAAAACGGTAGATTTTTTACTTTCCAAACCAGTTAGTCGATCGAAAGTTGTCACAAGTAAAATTTCGGCTGCATTTTGTTTAATATTTTTGACAAACATTGTGTTCAGTTCAGTGGCATTAATCATGGCGAAGATAGTTGCGACATCGGCGTTTAGTTCCAAGACCTTTTTGCTGATTTCAATTATTTTGTTGTTTGTCCAAATATTCTTCTTGGCATTAGGAATATTATTATCAGTAATTATTCCAAAAATTAAGTCGGCAATAGCGGTAACTCTACCAACGGTATTTACCTTTTTTATAATTGGAATGCTCGGTTCACTACTCGGCAATGACAATGTCAGGTATATCAGTCCGTTTAAGTTTTTTGACCCGAATTATATTATCAACCACAACAGCTACGATATGAAGTTTCTGATAATTGAAATTATTTTTGTTATCATTGCCACAATTGCTAGTTACATTATCTACATCAATAAAGATATACGAGCCGTTTCATGAAGGGGATTAATTAATGAATATTTTCTTTAAGGAACTAAAATCATACAGACTTGGGCTAGTATTTTGGAGTTTTGGCATGTTTGCGCTTATTTGGGCCAGTATGGCAAAGTATGCTACGTATTCAGGCACAGGCCAGTCGATAAAAAGTTTGATTTCACAGTTTCCACAATCTATTCAAACAATATTTGGTATTAGTGGTTTTAATTTGGATACGGTTAGAGGGTATTTTGGAGTTATATTTATGTATATAGCTTTAATGGCTACTATTCACGCGGTTTTATTGGGGGCAGGAATAATTTCTAAGGAAGAGCGTGATAGAACTTCAGAATTTTTGTTCACTAAGCCAATTTCTCGTTTTAAAATAATAACTTCTAAAATATCAGCTGGGGTGGTTAACCTAGTTATTTTGAATTTAGTGACCTTTGCGGCGTCAATATATTCGGTCAATAGTCTTACGAAGGGGTCTTCAATTACGGGCGACATATCTTTACTGATGCTGGGGTTATTATTTTTGCAACTACTATTCTTTTTTGTCGGCACGACGATAGCCGCCATCAGCCGAAAACCGAAGAGTTCTGCCTCTGTCGCTACATCAGTTCTACTAGTTACTTTTATCCTGACCTACTTTATTGACCTTAATGCCAATATGGATAATTTAAAATATTTAACGCCCTTTAAGTACTTTGATGCGAGGAATTTATTAGCCAGTGGTCATCTTGATTTGACCTTCGTTGCCATATCTGTGGCGTTATTAATCGCAATGACTTTCATGACTTATGGATATTTTCAACGAAGAGATTTGAGCGTTTAGGTTATAATTAACCCCATGGCAAATATTCGAACAATAGTAAAAAAATTAATTCCTACGAAATTATTTAAGTGCATCGAACCATATGGTCACTTGGTTGAGTCGGTAGTGGTTAATATTTATTATGGTTTTCCGTCGCGTAATATGCACGTGATTGGAGTTACGGGTACAAATGGTAAAACTACCACCACGTTTCTAATAGAAAAAATGTTACATGAAGCTGGCTATAAGGTCGGCATGTTAAGTACTGTTGCTTATGGAATAGGTGATGATATTAAATCTCAGATAGAGCATATTACGACGGCACAAGCTGGAATTTTGCAAAAAAGACTGCGTGACTTCAAGCACGCAGGTATAGACTGGGTAGTCCTAGAATCATCTAGTCATTCACTAGCTCAGTTCAGAACTTGGGGCATACCATATGAAATTGCCGTAATGACAAATGTTACGAATGATCATTTAGATTATCATGGTAGTTTTGGTAATTACCTAGAAGCAAAGCGAAAACTGTTTAAAATTGCTAGCAAACACGGACGTAAATTTGGCGTAATAAACGCCGACGATTCAAATGCTAAAAAATTTATAGATACCATGGATAGATCAATCACATATGGAATTGGCGACGGTGAGTTGCAAGCAAAAAATATAAAACTTGCTGCTAGCCATTCGACTTTCGACGCTGTCATTGGTACGGATGAATATAATATTCGCATTAACATTCCTGGAGAATTTAATATTAGCAATTGTCTAGCGGCGATTGCAGTTGGACGTGAAGTCGGACTAACAAAAGACCAAATCGAACAGGGGATTGCGGCATTACAGGGTGTTGAGGGTCGCATGACAGTCATCGATGAGGGACAAAAATTCCAAGTAATCGTTGATTTTGCATCCACCCCAGATGCTTTTGAAAGATTGTTCGAAAGTATTCGCCCAGTCACAAAAGGAAAATTAATTTCAGTATTTGGCTCAGCCGGACGGCGTGATGAATCAAAGCGGGCTGTTCAGGGTGAAATTGCTGGACGATATAGCGACGAGGTTATACTAACCGAAGAAGACGATAGGGATGTTGATGGTAACGAAATTCTAGACCAAATTGCGTCAGGTGCCAAAAAATCCGGAAAAACTATCGGCAAAGATCTATTTCTCATATTGGACCGTGAGGCTGCGATTAGGTTTGCTCTAAAACGAGCAAAAACAGCTGATGACACGGTAGTTTTACTTGGTAAGGGTCACGAAAAAACTATTGAACGTGCTGATGGCGAACATCCTTGGAATGAAATTGAAATCACAAAAAAATTACTTAAATAATATTCCTTAAAACGCAATAAATATTTTAGTTGATTAGACTTAATCTAAATTGCTGGCTGAATTGGGCTAGACAGAAAATCAATTTCTTTAATAACATCCAAAAGCGCCTGAGCCCGTTTGGTCTCGTCAGGAATGTTTTTTGCGGCCACGTGAGCAGGTGCAATAAGAGTTTTATCATCAGTGCTGCGAAGTAATAGCAGATAAATATCAAACTTTTCTTCTGGTTCTAGGTCGAGTTTGTCAACAAGGGGCCGAAGTTCGGTTAGGGCGTCTTTTTTGATACTGTCTAGATCGCCGCTACTAGCAGCCTGCATTACAACAGCCGGAGGATTATAGCCAACTACAGGTGCCTCGGCCACATTATTGTCACTAGCTTGAGCTGCAATTGGAGTTTCTTCGAAATTTAGATTATTTGATTCTGCCGATACGCCAGCTAGAACTTTTGCCAGTTCCTGGTCGTCGCTAATTGGTTTAGATGTTTGCGGTTGTGTATCGTCCATTTCCCACCCCTGATTTTAATGCTTATACTTATTCTATAAATACTGTATCATAGATATATATACTACAGCAAGGAAGTGGGAATTAATGCTCGACGATGTAAATGTTCTTAGGCAACGCGATCCAAATGGAGCGCTAGATATTGTATCCGAGCAATATAAACAAGAAAAGTACGAGGCCGAGATTAAAAATATCGGTCATGATAATCGAGAAATTATTAATGTTGTCGTAGCAGGCATGGGCGGATCAGCATTGGCAGCACTATTGACTAAGGCATGGCTTAAAACCGAACTACGGTTACCATTTGAGATTGTTCGTTCTTACGATTTGCCTGAATATATTGGACACAATACATTAGTAATCCTAAGTAGTTATTCTGGTAATACCGAAGAGACACTAAGTTCGCTTGATCAGGCTATGGCAAAAGGTGCCCAAATTGCAATTATGGCGTCTGGCGGAAAATTAGTAGATATGGCGGTTGAGCATCAGATTACATACGCACTTTTGCCAGCAGGTTTGCAGCCTCGTATGGCGGTTATTGATGATTTGCGAGCTTTAATCGAATTATTAGTTAATTTTGATATCGTTCCCAAAGAAAAACTCGATGAGATCGCTAGTACGTCAGATTGGGTTCGTGGTGAGAGCGCCAAGTGGCTGGCCGATGTGCCAACTATACAAAACTACGCAAAACAACTAGCATTACAAATAGTTGGTAAAACGGCAGTTTTTTATGGTGGCACTTTGACTGCCCCGGTTGCATATAAATGGAAAATCAGTGTTAATGAAAATGCCAAGAATATGGCGTTCTGGAACGAATACCCTGAATTTAATCATAATGAATTTATTGGCTGGACTTCGCATCCAGTCGAAAAACCTTTTGCTGTTTTTGATATGGTCAGTAGTTTTGAGCACCCACAGATATTGAAGCGTTTTGAGATTACAGACCGGTTACTTAGTGGTAAACGACCAAAATCTACGGTTATTAATTTAGCTGGCAATTCAGTTATAGAGCAGCTGTTGTGGGGAAGTATCTTGGCTGACTTTGTTGGTATTTACCTGGCGATTCTTAACAACGTAAACCCGATTCCCGTCGAGCTAATCGAAAAATTGAAACAAGAATTAGCCCAGAACTAACTGGTATAATTATATTTGTACATGGAGGGATCGCATAGTGGTCTAGTGCGCTACCTTGGAAAGGTAGTATGTTCGCAAGGGCATCGAGGGTTCAAATCCCTCTCCCTCCGCCAAATTCATTGCAATTTCAATATAAGGTGTTAAAATAAATAAATCTACAAGAACCGTTTGCTTATAGATGACCTACTCCGGGAGGTGATTTGAATGTCGAAGAGTAAGGATCGAAGTAAACGGGAGGAGAAGAAGCCGAAGGGCAACCAGAAGCGCAAGAAGGGTAAGGGAACTGAACCAAGAAGTAGCCGTCTCGTCAAAGGGGGTTGACTTGGACGCCACAGTTCTAAGTGACGCGGAAATCCGCGAAACCATTGTCAGCATGGGAGCGGACTATTCCATGGTCGTTCGCGAGAACAAGGTGATGTACGTTGCGTTCTATCGCAGCGGGGGGTGTGGCCGCTTGCACGTCAACGTCTGCAACTATCTGGCGAAGCGTTTCCATGACATGGAGATTGTCGTTCTGGAGTCGCCGACCCTGAACCGCTTGTGTCACAAGGCCCGTGTTCGCAGGCCTGGTGGCATGCATTTCTCTCCGTCGCCTGAACCTGTTTTGGCGACGGCGTCCCGCCTAGGCGTTCTGTAGGTAACTGGGGTGGGTCACGATTCGTGACCCACCCCACTCTAATTTTTTGAACTTGGTGCTAAAATGAAGTTATGAATAAAAAACTTCTTGTTACAACTTTTCGGAATACACTGTTAACGGCTTTATATATATTTCTAATATCGCAACTCTTGTCAAATAGCTGGAGGTGGTTTGCTGGTTCAGACTATGCCATCAGATCATTTGTTACTTTGTTACTCTTCTCTTTTTCTGTGGCGATAGTTGGCGGTTTGATATTTGGTGAATCTATTATACTTTTCCTTGATAACAAGAAGAAAGAAAGCATTAGGGCAGCTATTTATAGTATCTGCTGGCTTGGTGTCTATACAGTGCTAGGTCTATTGGTACTGGCTATATCAAAGTGATTACAGTTTCATAGAGTCATAAGTGATAGAACATAGAAAAGGGGTAAATATGAAAGAAAATTGCGAAGACAAATCTTGTATGAACTGTAAGTACATCGAAGATAAAGACTATAAGCGCTATTGGATGAAACGGCACCATCGTCACGGACGAGCCGGAGGTGGTGGTATGGTTTATTGCCTAGGTTTCATCGGAGCAGTCATATTTTTCATTGGTCATGCAACGACATTTTGGGCCGGTGTATTAGGATTTTTCCAGGCTATGGTTTGGCCAGCATTCTTGGTTTATGAAGCCTTGAAAGTATTGATTAAATAAAGACAGAAAGGCCTCCGTATGCCAGAGACATTATTGAGCCCAAAAGAGGAAGCTTTTGCTCAAGCTAGAAGTAATGCATATACCAAATACCATAACGAAATTGTCGGTCGGTATGAGTTTGCTGATAATAAAGCCAGCGTTACCGATTTTGCAATAATATATATTGACGAAAATGATTTATCGCTAGACCCAGTCATACAGGGTAGGGTATGGGCGTATGATGATTTTCTGAAAAATATTAGAAGAAATTAATTGTTCAATTTAACGGAATTTTGAATTATAAGATCCCCAGGTCATATTAATTTTAATCTAGAACCGTTAAACTAGGTATATGCAGAATGACGTATACCAAAAATCACTAGAACTACATAAACTTCACCACGGCAAAATCGAGACCATTAGTAAAGTGCGTCTCAATTCAGGTGAAGTCCTGGCCTTGGCATATACTCCAGGTGTTGCAGAAGTTTCGCGCCAAATAGCTAGCGACCCGTCGCTGGCTCGTGAATATACACTAAAACGAAACACAGTAGCAATCATAACTGACGGCTCATCAATATTAGGCCTTGGCAATTTGGGACCGTTTGCCGCAATTCCTGTCATGGAAGGAAAAGCCGCCATTTTTAAGGAGTTCGCAGGCGTGGACGCTTTCCCGATATGTCTAGATACCCAAGATACTGAAGAGATTATCAAAGTCGTCAAGCAAATTGCACCTGTTTTTGGTGGAATTAATTTGGAAGATATAGCTGCGCCAAAATGCTTTGAAATAGAATCGCGTTTGCGCAAAGAACTGTCGATTCCAGTTATGCATGATGACCAGTGGGGCGCCGCGACCGTAATACTAGCCGGACTTATTAACGCCATGAAACTCACAAACCGTTCAAATGATATCAAAGTTGTTATTAGTGGCATTGGATCTGCCGGTGTAGCTACGGCTCGCTTACTGATGGCCTATGGCATAAAAAACATATTATTTTGCGACAGTCAGGGTATTATACATCACGGAAGGACAGAGCTGACGGACGAAAAACGAGAACTTATAGAAGGGAGTACCGCCGACTCCTTTGAGGGAACTATTGAGGATGCGGTTAAGGGCTCAGATATCTTTATTGGCTTGTCAAAACCAGGGTTGCTAACGGCTGATATGGTCAGGACAATGGATGAAAAACCAATAATTTTCGCGCTAGCAAATCCAGTTCCGGAAATAATGCCCGATGAGGCGATTGCGGCCGGTGCTGCTATTGTAGCAACAGGCCGTAGCGACTTTCCTAATCAGTTAAATAATTCCTTAGTCTTCCCAGGTTTATTTAAGGGGATGTTTGAGGCAAATATCCCTCAATTCAAGATAGAGATGTTCAGCGGTGTTGCTCAAGTACTGGCAGATTTGGTCAAGGATTTATCATCAGTAAAAATTCTGCCAACAATGTTCGAGAGCGGAGTTGTGACGGCAGTATCTCGCGAACTACAAAGATATAAATAGCGTAGAATAAACAACATTACACGCTAGATATAGCGTATTTCAATATTAACGTGCTACAATGAAACCCCATGGAGGCGCAGAGCAACATGGATAAAAAACAAAAATATATATTTGTAACTGGGGGTGTTTTATCGGGGGTAGGAAAGGGTGTCACCGCAGCTAGCATCGGTGCCGTATTGCAAGCTAAAGGTGCTACCATTTCCATTCAAAAGTGTGACCCGTATCTGAACGTAGATGCGGGTCTTTTGAATCCCCGAGAACATGGCGAATGTTTCGTCACGAAGGATGGAGCTGAAACTGATTTGGACTTGGGCCATTACGAACGTTTTTTAGATATTGAACTTACACAAAAAAGCGCCACTCTATCAGGCAAGTTATTATTTGATTTGATTGCAGACGAGAGGGCAGGTAAATTTGGTGGTAAAACCGTTCAATTGGTGCCACATTTAACTCAGTCGATTCAACGCGCTATTTTGGCTGCCGCTGACGGCAGTGGTATTCATATCGTTGAAATTGGCGGCACAGTAGGTGATTACGAAGGACTAAGTTTTATTGAAGCTATCCGCGAATTTTCTCAAAAAGTTGGCCGAAGCAACTGTTTATTCGTTCATGTTGTATATGTGCCATTTATTGGTACAAGTAAAGAATTCAAAACTAAACCTGCGCAAAACGCTTTAAATGATTTACGTGGGTTTGGAATTGTACCCGATGCAGTAGTTGTACGATCTGATGAACCCGCGCCGATTGAGGTTGCTCAAAAAATAAGTTTGTTCGGCGGTGTGGCTCAGGAAAATGTATTATTAATGCCAAACGCCGATACAGTATTTCGGGTGCCGCTGATACTTGCAAATAGCAGTATGAGCAAGTTGTTGTCTGATTTTTCTGGATTACATAACGAGCCAGATTTATCAGCTTGGAAAGATATCATTCGTCGGCAAACAAGCAAGCCAAAACAAACCGTGACGGTCGGATTAGTGGCTAAATATATCGACAACGAAGACACGTACATTTCAGTTATTGAGGCCTTGAAGGCCGCTGCCTGGCACGAAAAAGCCGGACTTAAAATTGTATGGATAAATGCCGAGACGGCTCGCAAAAAAGATTTCGAAAAAGTTGATGCCTTAGTGGTTCCCGGAGGCTTCGGGAAGCGTGGCATCGAGGGAAAAATATTAGCAGCGCGTTACGCGCTGGATAATAATGTTCCGTATTTGGGCCTTTGTCTGGGTCTTCAGGTAGCGGTTGTAGCTGGTGCCAGAAAGGCTGGGCACAAAGACGCAAACAGCACTGAATTTGAACCTAATTGCGACTGCAATATCGTATATATTATGGACGGTCAGGCTGGTAAAGAATCAACTGGTGGGACAATGAGACTGGGTGATTATCCTGCAAAACTAGTAAAGGGTTCGTTGGTCGCTAAAATGTATGGGTCACTTGATGTTGTTGAACGTCATCGTCATCGATATGAAGTGAATCAGAAGTATTCTGATGCGATAAATAGATGCGGTCTGGTAATCAGCGGAACTTCGCCAGATGGTAAATTAGTGGAATTCATAGAGGCGCCCAAGAATGACTATTTTGTTGCTACTCAAGCTCATCCAGAATTTCGATCGCGTCCAAATAGGCCACATCCGCTATTTATTGGTATAATTAAAGCTGGTTTAAAAAATCAAAAATAAACTGGAAGGTTAGGTATTAATCAAATCATGCAAGATCTCTTTTCTAATGCAATGACGCAGTTGAATAAAGTTGCTAAAATTAAAAATTTTGACAGCGAAGTTATTTCTAGACTAATGCATCCAGATCGTGATATTAAAGTATCAATTCCAGTCAAGATGGATGATGGATCGCAAAAAATTTTTGAAGGTTATCGTGTCGAATATAATAATAATCTAGGTCCATACAAGGGTGGAATTAGGTACCATCCCAGTACGGATATTAATGAAGTTAAGGCGCTTGCTTTTTGGATGGTTCTAAAATGTGCGGTAGTTGGGATACCTATGGGTGGTGGAAAAGGCGGAATTACAGTCGATCCTAAGCAACTATCCAAGGGTGAATTAGAAAGATTATCGCGTGGTTGGGTCCAAAAATTATCAGATATTTTGGGACCACACAAGGACGTACCCGCACCCGATGTTAATACAACTCCTGAAATAATGGCTTGGATGGCAGATGAATTTGGACAAATAACTGGAGACAAAAGTGGCGCAGTTATCACCGGTAAGCCAGTGGATAAAGGTGGTTCATTGGGTCGCGATACGGCTACGGCACAAGGTGGTTTTTATGTTTTTGAAGCCTTAAAAGGTAAATTAAGCCTAGACAAGAAATGCAATGTAGCAATTCAAGGTTTTGGTAATGCGGGTGCAAATGCGGCCGAAATTTGGCAGACAGCGGGCCATAATATTGTTGCAGTATCAGACTCAAAAGGCGGGGTTTATGATTCTAACGGTCTTGATGTCGAAAAACTTATACAACACAAAATGGATACGGGCTCAGTACTGAATTTTGGTTTTGGCAGTAGTGATATTACGAATGATGATTTAATAGCCTTAGAATGTGATTTGTTGATTCCTGCAGCTTTCGAAAATGTCATAACAGAGTCAAATGCAGATACGGTTAAAGCAAAAGTAATCCTAGAACTAGCTAATGGTCCGATAAGTTCAGCAGCTGACGAATCTCTACATAGTAAAAACATTACGATTATTCCAGATATTCTGGCAAATTCTGGCGGGGTAGTTGTGTCATATTTTGAATGGGTCCAAAACTTAAAAAATGAACATTGGACAAAACAACAAGTTTTCGAAAAACTTCAGCCAATGATGGCGAGCGCGGCCGAAAGAGTATATGAAAAATCAGTTGAATCAAACACTGATTTGCGTATGGGTGCATTCATCTTAGCGATTGATAGTGTCATACAACATCAATAAGCTATAATAAACAGTAATGGATAACATAGCATTAGATATACAACATATCGTCAAACAATTATTTGATGTCGATCAATTTGTTCAGTTGAGCCGTCCGGACCCGCAATTCGGTGATTATGCTTCGAATGTTGCCATGCAACTTGCGAAACAGCTTAACAAAAATCCGCGTGAGATTGCCGAGCAATTAGCTGAAAAATTACGTACGACAGGCAGCTTTTCTGAAGTCTCTATCGCAGGCCCCGGTTTTATAAATCTGCGTGTTTCGGCGCGAAGTTTAGCAGAGACGTTAAATCAATTATGGAACCCAGCTTTTGGTGAAAATAAAGATGGTGCCGGCAAGACAGTTGTCGTTGAATATCCTTCCCAGAATATGGCCAAACCATACAGTATTGGTCATTTACGTTCAGGCAATCAAGGTTGGGCTGTAAAGCGTTTGATGGAATCAACTGGTTGGAAAGTAATTACCGACAATCATTTAGGCGATTACGGTGCTCCATTTGGTATTTGGGTAGTAGGCTTTTTAAAATTTAGTAGTGAGCAAAGGCTTTTCGAGGGTGGAGTTTATGAACTTGGCCGAGTCTACATTGAAACCAAAAAAGCTCTAAAGGACGAAGAAGCCAGGGGAGAAACTCAACTAGCCGACCAAGTACAACAATGGTTAATAAAGCTCGAGAGTGGTGACGAAGAGGCTGTGCAATATAGCAAGCGATTCAATGAAATCAGCCTAGGGCATATCCATCAGATTATGAATCGTTTGAAAATTTCAACCGACTATGAACTTGGCGAGGCTTTTTTTGCGCCTAAGGGTAAAGTTGCTGTACAAGATTTGCTCTCTAGAGGCGTTGCGATTCAAAATGATGATGGTTCAGTTATTATTCCGCTTGATGAATATGGCTTTGAGGTTCCTTTATTGCTGCAAAAATCTAATGGTGCGGCACTTTATGCGACGACCGACCTGGCTACGTTGCTTTATCGCGAAGAGACTTGGCGCCCCGATAGAGTAATTTATGCAGTTGGCGGTGAACAACAATTTTATTTCTCGCAATTATTTGCTATGGCCAAGAAAATTGGCATTCAGACCGAATTAATTCATTTGTGGTTTGGCATGATTGATCAGATTAACGAAGATGGTACGCGCGAAAAAATGAGTAGCCGTAAAGGCGTTGTATTAATGGAAGAATTATTAGATCAAGCCGAGGCCAAAGCTCGCGATATTGTAAAAGACCGGGATGTTTCTGATGAGGATGTCAAGAAAATTGCGCTTGGGGCCATTAAATTTAGCGACTTTACCGCCGACCGTAGGACTAATATATTGTTCAGTTGGGAAAATATATTCGCCCTGTCAGGATTTAGCGGACCGTACATTCAATATGCGGCTGTTCGAGTTAATAAGATTTTACATGATAATGAGTGCGTTCAATCAGAGGCACCAGACTACGATTACGAACCAGAAAAGTCCATCATTCTAAAAATACTTGAATATCCAGATGTTATACGACTTTCGGCCCGAGATCTTGAGCCACATAAGATTGCAGCTTACCTATACGAGCTAGCTAGGGAACTTAATCGTTATTACGAATCAACTCCGGTCGCAACAGGTGATGTAAGTGATAGCCAAAAACAAATTCGATTGGCGATGCTGCAAAAGGTCAGTCATGTATTTAGCCACGGGCTCAGCCAGCTTGGTATTGAAGTACCTGGTAGTATGTAAACCAAAGATATTATAATAAAGGAGATAAAATGCCAACATCCGAAAAACCAGTCACTCGCAAAGCAAAAATTGTCAAAGCTGCTCAAAAAATTAAAGTTAGTCCAAGGACAATTGCTGGAGTAGGCAGCTCGCAAATGAGGGCTTTCTTGGATTTTATCAGAACTCAAGGCGTTGTCGGTCTTGCCGTAGGCTTGGTGCTTGGTGGTGCAGTTAGCGTTCTAGTAAAGTCTTTGGTTGATAATGTAGTTATGCCGCCACTTGGTCTGGTATTGGGATCTGCTGAGGGCCTTAAAGGTTTGGTGTGGACAATGGGTAAAACTAATAGTGGTCAACAGGCCGTTTTGCATTACGGAATCTTTTTAAATGATTTTATTAATTTTATAGTTATAGCTTTAGTGATTTATTTCATAATTCGTTTGCTCAGGTTCGACCGAATTGATAAAAAGAAAGAATAATTCAATATGAACAGGAAACAACTTAATATGCGTCCAACGCGCGTTCTATGGATTGATCTAGAAATGACTGGAATCTTTTCGCCAGCCGATGATTTAATTTTGGAAGTAGCCGCCATTGTGACTGATTGGAATTTTAAAGAAATTGCGACTTATCAGGGAATAGTAAAGAATAAAGTTTCGACAATCGACAAGCGGATGGCTGTAAATTCAGCATTTTGGGATATAAATCCCGATTCAAAAACTGGACTATTAGAGCAGAATAAAACAGGTAAGTCTCTCAGAAAAATTGAAAGTGAGCTGCTGGACTTCATCGATAAACATTTCAAACCTGGCGTTCCTGTACTACTTGCCGGCAACTCAATCCATGTCGATCGGCGTTTTATCATGGAAAAATGGCCAAAGCTCGACGCTAGGTTGCATTACCGAATGTTGGATGTGAGTGCTTGGAAGGTTGTGTTTGACGGTAAGTTCAATAAAAAGTTCGCCAAGCCTGATGCACACCGGGCCCTTGACGATATCCGTGGTAGTATTACCGAGTTAAAATATTATCTCTCAAAACTCAAGTAGAGTGCTACAATAAAGCTACTATGCAGAGCATAAAAAGTCGTAAGGTTCGACGAATCTGGCTGGTGGTCATTGGATGTATATTGATTGTCTTGCTTGCCGGCGCCCTGACTGTCTTTTTATCTATAAATACTCACGCGCCTTCCTCTAGTAATCTAACTAAAGTAATAGAAAAAACTCCCCAGCCTAAAAGCATTTCATCAAACGTACTTTTCCTTGGAAATAGTTTTTGGGGACGATATATGAACGATTGGTCGATGGCCAGTCCGCTTAAATATAAATATCCATTTTCACGACTAAATGAGTTTAACCGCGACCAGTACGATGCCTGGATATCTGGGCTTGAATGCCCGACGGTGGCCGGCGTCAACATGACTTCCGCTGAAATGGAGCAAGCTTTGCAATTTAATTGTTCGCCGAATTATTTACCCGAAGCCGCCAAATGGTTCACGGTGTTTTCACTTGCCAATAATCATACTGATAATCAGGGAGTCGAAGGATTTACCGAAACGCAGCAGCAACTTGATAAAAATGGTATCCAATATTTTGGAAGCTATGATCCAACAGTTATCAGTGACGTTTGCGAAGTTATTAGCTTACCAGTCACGATCTCAAAGGACGATAAGTCAACTGCAAAAGGTAAGTTACCGGTCGCGATGTGTGGTTATCACGGCGTATTCCAAATCCCACCAGCCGATTCGGTCGCCGAGATAAAAAAGTATAGTCAGTATATGCCTGTTATTGCGATGCCACATATGGGAACTGAATATCGATCTGCACCAGATCAATTAAAGACTGATTTTTATAGAAGCCTAATTGACGCTGGCGCCGATATGGTTATTGGCGATCATCCACATTGGATTCAGACTACAGAAAGTTATGAAGGGCATTTAATTGTGTACTCGATGGGAAACTTTATGTTTGATCAACAGAATATGTCCGAGGTAGTGCGTTCAGCAGCTATTAATGTATTAATGAAAACAAACGGCCAAGACCAGGCAATGCTTAAAAAGTGGCTAGACTTGGGCGAAAAATGCACAACATATAAAGACGATTGTTTGAATCAAGCAACTAAACAAAAGCTTTCAAAATTAGATATTAATTATCAATTCGGGATTGTCGGCACGAATGACTCTGACAAGATTACAAAACCAGCAACAGCCGAGCAACAAAGCAGTATTCTAGATAGATTAAACTGGCAATCAACAGTCAATCAGTTGCAACCACCATATAGTAGTCTGTAGAATAGAATAATGACACACAAAGAAATTCACGATTATTTACTTAGTTTTCCTGGTGCTTGGTTAGATTTTCCATTTGGCGAGGATACTTCGGTTTATAAAATTGGGCACACGGAAACCGGTGGTGGCAAGATGTTCGCCCTGATTGCAGAAAACAGCAAGCCTCTTCGACTCAGCTTGAAATGCGATCCGCTACTTGCAGAAAAACTTCGCGAAACTTACGAGACTGTTTTGCCCGGGTATCACCTCAGCAAGAAACATTGGAATACTGTTCTATGTACCGGCCAGGTACCGGACGATGAGCTAAAAGGCTTCATTACACTTAGTTATAATTTAGTAAACGAAGAAAAAGTTAAAGTCTAACCGTTAGCCGCGTTAAAATCTTCAAATTGTACTTGAATCTTTTCAAGATTTTCGATTGAGACGTCTGTAAATATTTTAGTTTTATTGTTACTAGTACTGTTATTGATTTGACGCATGAGTAAAATGGTTTTTTCAAGTTGAGTATTCATCTCAATTGCATACACGCGGTCATATTGAACGTTAAGTCGTGCATCTTCAAGCGTCGCTAGTATTTTAGTATTTGATTCAGCCGATATTATATTTTTGTCGATACTTTTACTAGTAATTTTATACGTAACAAGAACAGGGTTTAGGTCGCGAATGATGTTAGTTAATTGAATTTTCAATTCGCCATTTAGCGCCCGCAGCTTTGTATTTTTTATGTTTGGCGTTGCTGAACCTACGGTGCTTTCGGTACTGGCAAGACGAGCGGAAAGGGTTTTGATTGACGTCGTGCCACCAGATAGGCTGCCAACGATAGCGGCGAATATCATAACCCCAGTAAATACAGCCAAAATTATTGCTCCAATCATGACTGGTTTTTGACGAAAAACATCAAACTTTTTTGGTGTCTTTGGGGCAATCTGGTTGAGATAGTCGTAGGGGTTGGTTTGTTGGTTGTCGTTAGGATACATACTACTGTCATTTAACCATAATCGGATAGAATATCAAAATCTGGTCATCGCTATTTGTTACTTTTTGACGTTTGTTTTGAATTATGACTTAACAGAGGTATAATTAATGATGAAATGCAGGATGCCAAAGAGGAAGTGCGAGCACGCCTAAATATCGAGGACGTTATTGGTGAATACGTCCAACTTAAGCGTGCGGGTCGTAATTTCAAAGGCATGAGCCCTTTTACTAGCGAGAAAACACCTAGTTTTTACGTTAGCCCCGACAAACATATTTGGCATGATTTTTCTTCGAACAAAGGTGGTGATGTCTTTACATTTATCATGGAAGTTGAGGGTATTGATTTCAAAGCGAGCTTAGATCTATTAGCTCGAAAAGCTGGCGTTGATTTGTCGATGTATGACACCAAAGGTAGTCAGGAGATAGCTTTACGTAAAAAAAGGCTGTTTCTTGCGAACGAACTTGCAGCTAATTATTACCAGCAAAGTTTGGTCAAGAACCAGCATGCCGTCCAATACGTCTTTGGCAAACGTGGACTCAGCAAGCAAATTGTTCAAGATTTCAAAATTGGCTACGCACCAACAAGTGGCGATGCATTGGTTCAGTTTTTGACCAAAAAAGGTTTCACGGCCACTGAATTGTCTCAGGCCGGATTGGTAAATCGTTATAACACTGATTTGTTTCGTGGCCGCATGATGATAGCCTTGATGGACGGCACCGGGCAGGTGATTGGTTTTACGGGACGCATTATTATCGAGGACCCCAAAGCTCCCAAATATTTAAATACTCCGCAAACTTTGATATATGACAAAAGTCGCCACGTATTTGGTTTATCACAAGCCAAAGAGGCGATTAGGTCATGTGATTACGCAGTTATTGTTGAAGGAAACCTAGATGTTATTAGTAGCCACCAAGTTGATATATCTCAAGTTGTGGCATCGGCCGGTACCGCCATTACCGAGCATCATTTACGGGCCTTAGTCCGCCTTAGCAATCATGTACGCTTGGCGTTCGATGGTGATAAGGCCGGCTTGGCGGCAACCGAACGTGCTATACCAATCGCTCAAAACGTCGGTATTGATTTGTCGATAATATCGATGCCAGATTCTGCCAAAGATCCTGACGAATTAATCAAACAAAATCCTAAATTATGGCTTACTGCTATTGACGATGCGATTCCAGCAGTTGAATGGGTGTTAAAACAATATTCACTTCGCGAAGATCTAAAAACGGCAATCGGCAAACGTCGATTTACCACAGCTGCTCTCGATGTCGTACGTATGTTGCAAGATTCTGTCGAAAGAGAGTATTACATTACCAAGATTGCTGAACTTAGCGATTCTTCTGTCGACGCATTAAAGGAAAAGCTTTCAACTGGCGGTGAACATGCAGTAAAACTATATAAAAATGCCGCTTCACAATCAGAAATCGTCCAAGACAACGCTTATTATCAAGACAACTTGCTCGCCGTAGCCTTAATTGACGGTGCGACCCATGATTTATTCCGTTCGGTTGATATTGATACCTTTACGACAGAAGAACGACGCGCCGTAGTGAAGTATCTATCGGAATATGGCGGCAAGGCGGTGAAAGACACCCCCGAGCAGTTGCAAAAATATGATATCTATGTAAAAATATTACTATTAAAGGCCGACGCTCGCTATGCCGATTGGAACGATCAAGATCGTTACTTTGAAACGGCACGATTGATCCGCCAAGTAGCCAATGAGCACAAGAAAAAGCAAAAAGACATATTAACCGAGCAGCTCCGTGATGCAGAGACTTTGGGCGATGATGCCAAGGCAAATGACATTCGAGGCCAGCTCAATAAGCTCATAAAGGAGATCAAAAGTGGTCAAAGGTAACGATGATATTGAAGAAACGACAAGTTCTGGCTTAGTTGATACTAACGGATTTGCTCTTAGTGATATCGATGAACCAGCTCCAGAGGAGCTAAAAGACGAAGAAGAGGAAGAGGATGACGAAGATACGCTGAACAAAGGTCAATATTTTGACGATGCCAGTGATGACAGTGTCCGCCTTTACTTGCGCGAAATTGGTAAAATTCCACTATTAAATTCAGAGGAAGAACTGGCTTTGGCGCAACGCGTTGTTGCTGGTGAGAAAAAAGCCAAAGATAAAATGGCCGAGGCAAATATGCGTCTAGTCGTTTCGATTGCCAAACGTTATAGTGGCCGTGGACTAGATTTTCTTGACCTAATTCAAGAAGGCAACACTGGTCTTTTGCGCGCAGTTGAAAAGTTCGATCCAGACAAAGGCTTTAAATTTTCAACCTATGCTACTTGGTGGATTCGCCAGGCGATTACCCGTGCTATTGCCGATCAGGCTCGTACGATTCGTATTCCGGTACACATGGTTGAAACAATCAACAAATTGCTTCGTACGCAGCGTCGAATGACTCAGGAATTGAACCGTGAACCAACCATTGAAGAGCTTGGCATCGAACTTGAAATGGAACCTGCCAAAGTTGAATACGTTATCAAAATCAAACAAGACATTACATCCCTTGATGCTGGTGTTGGACGTGATGGTGAAGATGAAGACTCAGTCCTCGGTGATTTCATCGAAGATGAGGGTAATATTACTCCAGAAGATTCTGCAACTTCGCAACTGTTAAAAGAACAAGTTCAATCTGTTCTTTCAACACTTTCTGATCGTGAACAAAAGATTGTTAAAATGCGTTTCGGACTTGAGAACGGCAAAAGTCACACTCTAGAAGAAGTCGGTCGAGAATTCGCCGTCACTCGTGAACGTATTCGTCAAATCGAAGCCAAGGCCCTTGCCAAACTTCGCAAACACAAAGATGCCAAAAAGTTACACGAATATCTATCTTAGATATTATAAAAATCAATATCGTTTAGTGTCTGATCAATTTGTTTATACAAATTATCCAAACCGCCATCATTCGTGATGTAGTGGTCCGCGATCGCAATCGGGCCGCCTTTTTCGAGGTTTTCAATTTCTGACCAATCACGTTCGCTGGCTTCGGCCTGTGTTAGTGGGCGGACAACCCTAGTCAGCAGGCGTTGATGACGCGTTTTTTTTGGTGTCACAATGGCGATTACCGTAAATTCACCAGGAAACTCTTTTTTTAGTGCTTTGTATTCAGTCCAAGTATACAAACCGTCGGCGATAATTCGGTGTTGGCCAGCGTCTATCAGATTGTGGAGTTGTTCAATAATATGCTTGGCTACAAAATCCTTGCCTTCTTTCTGGCGTATTTCTTCGCGGAAAACTTTTTCATTTTCTTCGTTATGCTCCAGTCCGGCCTCAGTCATAGCATCTAATATAAATCCGCCAAAATAAACCTTTGGATAGCCTTTTTCGGTTACATAATTAGTTGATACGCTTTTTCCAGAACCTGTTAGTCCGACGAAGGCGACAATTTTATCATTTCTATTTTCAGTCATATTGATATTGTAACAGATAGTTACTACCGATGCGCTATACTAGTAATATGACAAAACGCCTAGCTGTTATCGATGGTAAATCAATATTTTATCGTGGGTATTATGCAATGCCGGGACTTTCGATGGCCGACGGCACGCCAACAGGCGGAGTATACGGTTTTGTGTCGCTAGCAATCGAACTCATTAAAAAGCTAGAACCGGACTACGTAGCAGTTGCTTGGGACAAAAAGGGAACTAATATTCGTAAGCGACGACTGATTTATCCTGAATACAAGGCTGGACGCAAAAAAGCACCAGATGACTTTTATGCCCAGATACCAATTCTACATGAACTACTTGAGGCATTTGGATGGCCGCTGTATGAACTGGATGACTACGAGGCTGATGATATATTAGGAGCCTTTGCTCAGGAAGCTACCGAAAAAGGTATTGAAACTTGTTTGCTAACTAGCGACCTTGATGCCCTTCAATTAGTTGGTCCGCTAGTTAAAGTTTACGCACTCAAAAATGGACTTTCGAATATTGAAGAATTCCATGTTGAATCATTTGAAAAGAAATACGGCATACATGTCGAGCAGTTTCTAGATCTCAAGGCATTGATGGGTGATTCATCGGACAACCTGCCTGGTGTTCCCGGCATTGGTCAAAAGACCGGCATCCAATTATTGCAACAATACGATACGCTCGATAGCATTTATGAACATTTGGACGAAATCAAACCAACTGTTGCCAAAAAACTGATTGCCGGCAAAGACTCAGCCTATATGAGTAAGGAAGTCGGACGAATCTGGACTGAGGCCCCAGTCAAACTTGATTGGGATGTGGCCGACGTCAATGATACTGACTTAGACCGAGTCGCCGAGATATTAAAACGACTTGAATTCTCATCATTAATTAAACGTCTACCAAAACACATGCAGTCACATAGCGCAGTCGACAAAGTTATTGAAGCGGCTGAACTTACGCCGCTGACAGAAGTCGAGTGGCCCGAAACTTTAAACATTGATGGCCCAGTAGTGATTTTTGTAGAGGACGATACGGTTTGGCTATCGACCGACGAAAAGACCGTTTGTCATTCTAAAATTAGTGAATTGGACCGAAGTGTTTGGCGAGTTTTCGAACTAGCGACCGTGATTAGCTATGACAGCAAGATACTTTATCATCAGCTAGCTGCTCAAGATATTTTTGTTAAATTCGGTGAATTACACGACATTCATCAAGCGGCGTTTTTGATTAATTCGTTGCTACGTGATAGGTCACTTTCTGGGCTGATCGGCACTGAAATTATGGATACACCAAAAATGTCGATTCCCGCAATTTGGCATCTTTATAATCAACAGGTTGAATCGTTTGAATCTAATCCCAAAATTGCACGAATTGCGCATGAGTTTGATTTTCCATTAACTTATATATTGTTTTCAATGGAGCATCGTGGCGTCAAAATTGATATTGAACTATTAAAAGAAATGGGCAAGCGCCTGGGCGATCAATATAACAAACTAGAGCTTGAAATGTATGCCATGGTGGGCTATGAGTTCAATATCGGCAGCCCAGCACAGTTATCGAACGTTTTATTCACTAAATTACAGTTACCAACTAAGGAAATCAAAAAAGGGAAAACTGGCTACAGCACGGGCCAAAAGGAACTTAATAAATTACGTGGCCAACATCCGATTATTGAATTAATCGAACAGACTCGCGAGCTGGCAAAACTTAAAAATACCTATGTTGATGCCTTGCCACTACTTGCTGACGAAAATGGTCGCGTACACACGACGTTTAATCAGGATGTAGCCAGTACCGGGCGATTAAGTAGTACCAACCCTAATTTGCAAAATATTCCAATCAGGACGGCCCTAGGACGACAAATTCGTGAAGCATTTATTACCGATGGTGACAAAGTACTCGTCAGCGCTGATTATTCACAGTTTGAGCTTCGTTTGGCCGCTGTTTTGGCAGACGATAAAGAAATGATTAATGATTTTAACGGCAATGTCGATATTCATACCAAAACTGCCAGTGTAGTTTACGGAATTCCGATGGATGATGTGACCAAAACTCAACGTCGCAATGCCAAAGTGATTAATTTCGGCATATTGTATGGCATGAGCCCGCACGGCCTGAGTGCTGCTACGGGAATGAGTTTCATTGAAGCCAAAAAGTTTATTGATGAATATTTTGAATTACGTGAGCCAATTCGTATATATATTGATAAAACCATCACACAAGCCCGAACTGAAGGTTATGTCGAGACGTATTTCGGACGTCGACGCCCAACTCCAGACGTTCTGAGTAGTAATTTTATGGTTCGCGCTAGCGCCGAGCGAGCCGCCGCCAATATGCCGATTCAAGGTACCGAGGCTGATCTGATGAAACTTGCCATGATTGAGGTTGAGAAAAAAATCGAAGGCTTGGGCGAACAGATATTACAGATACACGATAGCATCCTTATCGAGTGCCCTGCCGAAAATGCCGAAAAAATCGCCGATATTCTAAAAGATACTTTGGAAAACATTGCCCCTCAACTTGGGATCCTCCTAAAAGTAGATGTTAGCACTGGCAAGAACTGGGGCGAACTATAAAGGCCATCTCTGTTGACTTAGTAGGCGAAGGATATTATAATAGTTTTTATGGCCACATATAGAAGTACGCGAGTTTTACCGGTTGCATTGATTATCATAATTATTGTGATTGCTACTGTTGGTTTGACGTATGTCGCGCGACTTTTATTCTTTTCAGATAATTCTGGTGTTTTGTCGCAGGCTGATACCAGCCAAGCTGCACTTACCAGCACATCGGCAAATCGTGCAGTGGCAATGACCGTGCGCGGCGCTATCGTAGCCGATGAAGATTTCCGTTCTTATCAGGTTAAAGTCACTCCTAATCAGCGAATCCTGACGATTTATACAGGTTACCAAAATCAACCGATTGATAATATTACAATTGGCAACAACATTCCGGCCTACGAACAGTTTGTCTATGCCTTGAATAGGGCAAAGCTGATGAATAATGACGAGGCAACAGGGGACAGCAACGATACGCGCGGTGTTTGCCCAACCGGTAAATTGTACGAATTCCAGATTCTAAAAGCTGATAAATCAGTCAAAAAACTATGGACAACCTCGTGCTCGAATGCGCGTGGCTCACTTGGATTGAGTGTAAGTACATTAACGAATCTATTCATCGATCAAATTCCTGGCGCTCAGACAAAAATCGGTAGTATATGGCGATAAAGGCCATTATATTTGATTGTTTTGGAGTGCTTGTGACTTCAGCGCGCAATGCTTTAGTCGGTGAATACCCCCAGTTTAGAACTCAAATTGACGATATCGCGCATCAGTCGGATTATGGTTTGATTTCGCGTCAACAATTTATTGATTCACTGGCAGATATTCTTGGTATGACTTCACACGATGCCGATTCATTGTATTCAAATGTCACCGTTCGTGATGAAAAAGCCATAAATTGGGTCAAGGAATTAAAAAAGTCTAAAAAATATAAAATAGGCATGCTAAGTAACGTAGGTCCTGGTTTTGTTAATAAACTCTTTAGCCCAACAGACCAAAAAGAAATGTTTGATGAAATTGTCTTGTCTTATAATGTCGGCATTGCCAAACCAGAAATTGCCATATTTGAGTTAGTCGCAAAAAAACTCGGGGTTAAAATGTCAGAATGCGTCATGATTGATGATACTGAACAAAATATCAGCGCAGCAACGAGTGCTGACATGATAGGTATTCGTTTTATTGATATCAATCAGGCTCAGGACGAACTTAGTCGTTTGTTGGAATCAGACCGTGCCTGAATTACCAGAGGTCGAAACTGTTAAACGTGGTCTTAATAAATTAATTATTGGTCGTAAAATTGCGGCCGTTAAGTCCGATAATCCGAAAAGTTTCCCCAATGCCCCGTCTGATGTTTCGCAATTCCTAATCAATGCAACTGTCACAGAAGTCCGCCGCCGCGCCAAAGTCCTGTTGATTGATTTATCAACCAACTATACTTTAGTAATTCACTTAAAGATGACCGGACAACTCGTTTTCGTAAATCGAGTCACCGACGACACTCGCACTTCTATTTTGACAGAACGGCTTCGCGCTGGGTCCGATAAGGGTCCCGACGCCTTATCAAACTCAGGCTGCAGGGGTTCTGACAAAACAGAAGTCCAATTGTCGACTGCGCAGCCGAGCCATTCGACTATTATTTCGAACGTCACCCTGGAACCCAAATCTGAAGTGGCGCCGGGGCCCAATTCAGATCTGGCGCGAAGCAGTGATGCGAAAAATAGTAGTCGAAATGGCGACAATGAAGAGCGTTTCGCAGGTGGCCACCCAAACGACAGCCTTATTAATTCATTGCCCGATAAATCAACTCGTGTGACGTTTGATTTTGCCGATGGCTCACATCTGTATTTTAACGATCAACGCAAATTCGGCTGGGTTCGACTAATGCCAACACCCGAAGTGCCAAATATTGATTTTATGAAGCGTGTTGGCCCCGAGCCACTGGAAGCCGACTTTACGGCTGAACAGTTCGCGCAGCGGTTCAAACGTCGCGCCAGAACCACTATAAAGGCGGCTATACTCGATCAATCAGTCATTGCAGGCGTCGGTAATATTTACGCTGATGAATCACTTTGGGGTGCCAAAATTCATCCAGCTCGTATTGTTAATACGATTACTGACGCTGAATTTAAAAAATTATATACAGAAGTGCGCGCTGTCATGAATCTATCAATTGAAAAAGGTGGCAGTACAAATCGTAATTACGTTAATGCTGAAGGTAAAAAGGGAAGTTATATGGAATTTGCGCGTGTTTTTCGTCGCGAAGGTCTGCCTTGTCCGCGTTGTGGTACTGAAATTATCAAAATTAAAGTGGCAGGTCGTGGTACGCATATCTGCCCCAAGGAACAAACGCTCTAACTCTCGTCTTCCCCTGCTTCTTCCATCATCTTATTTGCAATCATTTCTAGATTATGCCCCATGCCTAATATATTGTCGTAATTATCAACCGGACAGCCCATCTGTGTCAGTAACTTTGTAGCCATTTCATTTTTTTTCTTGTCTGCGTAGCTATTATCAGTAGCAGGCTCAATCAATCTTTTTAAAAGTTCGACAATTTTTGCCCTCTTCTGGTTTCTGCGCTCTTCTTCAGCTTCCATATCCTCAATATCGTCACCGTCGATCATATCTAAATCTGCAAATTTAGAACTAAATTTAGCACCAATGACATCGATATCATTAATCAATTGTGTCGGGACTTCGTATCTATTGTATGGTCTGTCGGGAATCTCGTTGCCGTTATTCATTGAATCAGTGTATCGCATAAGTCAATTAGATTACAGCATTAGCGTTTTATCTTGCAGCCAATAGCTACCTTCCATATTCCAATAGCCAAAATGCTATACTAGACGCAGATGATTACTTTGTTGATTGGTGATAATTCCTTCGAGATTGAGCGCACACTTAATGCGATTATTAGTAATTTTGATGGTAATGTCGAGAAAGTTGAAGGCAGTGAACTGCAAGTTTCTCAACTTCCTGACATTTTAATGGGTGTTAGTTTGTTCGCGGATAAACGTGTTGTCATCATTCGTGGACTTAGTGAAAATAAGGTTGTCTGGTCGGTGCTGGGTGACTGGCTATCGAAAATTTCTGACGATATACACTTGGTTTTGATCGAGCCAAAGCCCGACAAACGCACAGTTACATTCAAGGCATTGAAAGAAAATGCCAATGTTCAGGAATTTTTGCCATGGACTGACCGCGATATCGCCAAGGCCGAGAAATGGGTAGCCGCAGAGGCTGAAAAACTAGGTATTTTGATTGATAAAAAATGTGTTCAAAGTCTAGTTCAGTGGGTCGGAATTGATCAATGGCAATTATTTCACGCACTAGAAAAACTAGCATTAACAGATGACATTACGGTCGATAGTATAAAAAACATCATTGAACCGAACCCAGTCGAGAATGTATTTAATTTGTTCGAAACGGCGCTCCGTGGTGATACAAAAACACTTAGTGAAATACTCAAGACTCTTGAAAAAACCGAGGACGTTTATCGATTAACTGCACTATTAACGTCTCAAGCTTTCCAATTAGCAGCCGTTGTGTCGGCATCAAAGACTGACAATGTCGCCAAGGACTTTGCGATTCATCCATACGTAGTATCTAAACTTGCTCCAATCGCCAAACGAATAGGCAAGTCCGGTGTTTCAAAAATAATCTCAATATTTACCGAACTTGATGACGACATGAAAATCTCCAAGGCCGAACCTTGGTTACTTGTTGAACGAGCCCTCATAAAAGTCGCAAATATTTAATCTAGTAATCACTCTCTTTGAAAAAACAGAGGCGAAGAGCTATAATCATGCCATGACTAGTATTGATGAGACTTCTCTTAAAGACTTACAAAAAATGATTCGCAAATTTTGTGATGATCGCGATTGGGACCAATTTCATAACCCTAAAGACCTTGCCATCTCACTTTCATTGGAAGCCGCAGAGGTTATGGAACATTTTCAATGGAAGAACGACTCTGAAATGAAGCAACATGCATTAAACGCGAAGGACGACGTAGGCGAGGAACTTGCCGACGTTTTTTATTGGGTATTGCTACTTGCAAATAAATTAGACATTGATTTAGTAAATGCCTTTAATAAAAAAATGATTAAAAATGAATCAAAATATCCAATAAATAAGGCAAAGGGAAGCCATAAAAAATATACGGAGCTAGAAAAAGAGTGATCGTATATTCTGCAACCAAGAAGTCGTTTCAAGATGACATTATGACAAATAATATTTCTGGAATTATTGCCGATGCATTTAAACGTACAACCGGAAAATCGACTGGCTTATCAGAGATTGAGTCGTGGCGCAACTCACTTCAATATATGGATAGGGTTCTAAACGACGAGAGTATACCATCGGATGTTGGTGTTGCAATTGAATATCATATTCCCCAATCATCAAAACGGGTCGATTTTATTATTACCGGTAAAGACGCCTCGAATATAGATAGTGTTATTCTGATTGAGCTCAAGCAATGGCAAGAGGCGGCGCTAACTAGCAAAGACGGTATAGTCGTCACCAGATTTAAACATGGTTTAGTAGAGACCGCGCATCCTTCATATCAGGTCTGGTCTTATAAGTGTTTGCTTGAGGACTACAACCAAACCGTCCAAGAAGAAAATATAAGTTTATTCCCATGTGCTTATCTTCATAATTACGTGCAAGATGATGTAATAACGAACGATTTTTACCAAACCTACACTGAACAGGCCCCTGTATTTCTAAAAGATGATGCTCTCAAACTTAGGAACTTTATAAAATCACATGTAAAATATGGCGACAAAAGTCAAGTGATGTATCGTATCGATCATGGGAAGATAAGACCCTCAAAAAATTTGGCAGATCAATTAGCTTCAATGCTTCAAGGTAATGAAGAGTTTGTGTTGATAGATGATCAAAAAGTTGCATACGAAACTGCTATTAAGTTAGCGGAAGAATCGTCGGAAGATAACAAACAAGTATTAATTATCGAAGGGGGACCGGGTACTGGCAAGTCCGTCTTGGCGATTAATTTACTAGTGGAACTTACGAAGCGAGACTATGTTGCTCAATATGTAACAAGAAATTCTGCACCAAGAGAGGTTTACAAAGCAAAGCTTACAGGAACTTTCTCAAAATCACGAATTGACAATATGTTTAGCGGCTCCGGGTCTTTCCACTCCCTAGTCGATAATACTTTTGACTGTCTGATCGTTGATGAGGCGCATCGCCTCAACGCCAAGTCTGGCTTATTCAGCCATTTGGGCGAAAACCAAATAAAAGAAATTATTGCATCAAGTAAATTCAGTATTTTCTTTGTCGACGAAGATCAAAAAGTAACTATTAAAGACATAGGCGACAAGGATGAGATTCGATTCTGGGCTAATAGGCAAGGCGCAGACATAGCGGTACTTCAATTAGAATCGCAGTTTCGTTGTAACGGTTCGGATGGTTACCTGGCGTGGCTTGATAATACACTACAGGTTCGAGACACGGCCAATGAAACGCTCAATGACATCGATTATGACTTCAGAGTCATTGATAATCCACAGTTACTTCATGATTTGATTATTAAAAAAAATAAAGAAAAAAATAAAGCACGTTTGCTCGCCGGTTATTGTTGGAAATGGATCAGTAAAAAGGATTCGTCTCTAAAGGATATTGTAATAGGTGACTATGAAGCTACGTGGAATCTTAACGAAGACGGTCAGGGTTGGATAATTAAGCCAAATTCTGTTTCGGAAGTAGGCTGTATACACACTAGTCAAGGACTTGAGGTTGATTATGTAGGAGTGATTATTGGACCTGATTTTATTGTAAGAGACGGGAAAGTGATTACCGATGTCAGTAAACGTGCGAGTACCGACAAGTCAATTCAAGGCTGGAAATCTATGGTGAAAGATGACCCTCAAGGCGCTCAGGATAAGTTCGATGTGATTATAAAAAACACATATCGTACATTAATGACTCGTGGGCAAAAAGGCTGTTATATATATTGCGTGGATCCAGAGACACAGGCTTACTTTAGCGCCAAATCTACGACAATATAAATTTCCAAAACTAATCCGGGGTTGCTAGGCGAACGTATAATTATTAAGGTCTCACGAATCTAGAGCCTGGAGACCGTGGCATTACCGTTAATTTGTTACTCTAATCCGCCAAAGACTATGCGACTAAATGTTTCCCATACCATTATCAATAAACCTATTATTGAACCAAGAAAGATAGCAGTGCCGGTTCTATTATTAGCTATAGCTATCAGACAGAAAAACTCCCCGACCGAGAACCCAAATAATCCCTCCAATTTGCCTCCAAACAGCAATAGCCACCACACTGATTTGGGTTCTTTCTTGCCAACACTAACTTTGTTTGGAGTTATAAATAGGGCAATGAGTAGAGGCGGAAATATAGCGGCTAGGGTTATGTAGTATGACATGGATATTTCATGTCCAAACTTGGGTTGGGCAGCTTTCATGTAAAGGTACGATAAGATAAATATAACAATCATTGAAAATACGAAAAAAATAACGGCCCTTCTCGCACGTTTTATTTTTTCACGTTTGGATTTGCTAACTTTCATGTGTTTTCTATTCTCTACCGATGCTTCTTTTCATGCAAGCATAAGTTAGGGTTATGTTCTAACATGGAGGACATTACAATGCGCCGTCTTTTTAGCAATGTGACAAAAACATAACTAGCTTAAACTCTTAAGCTTGCTATTTTTAGGTTGGAGTTGCATCATAAATAAGATGAAGGGTAAGGATAAATCACTCTTATTTTCAGCTGTACTAAAAGACAGCTTCAGAGATCCCGTAGAATATTTTACTGGGGAAGGGGTATTTGTGGGCAGGGGCGCTGAGCTAGCGCGGCTAAAATCAATCATTACTAACCGAAACTCTGCAACGGTTTTACTGTCTGGTACTCGCGGGTCCGGTAAGACTTCGCTGGTAAGGAAGGCGGTGAGCAGCGCTAGCAGCAGTATTTCTAGTCCGGTTTTGGTCACAGACGTACCCGTTATACCCAGATATAGCTCGATTGATGACGATTCAAAGGTCACTAGTGCCCAGTTGCGCAAAGAACGTAGAAGTGTGCTTTTGTCGCTGGTAAGCTCATTGTACTTTTCTGTTCAAGACAACGAAAAGATTAAACTCGAAAGTATTGAACTACTAGAAACGTTATACGACAGGACATTCTATAGTGAAGAAAAACAATCGAACGCGGCCGCAACTTCAAGCTCCCGGTCGACAGAAACGGGCAACAGCTATTTACGGGAGGTTAATACTACATATGACTTTAGCCCGGCAAGTTTAATCACTGCCACAAATGTAATATTTGGGGTTTCTATCATCCCCCTGGCTTCAGCCTTGGATGGGGTTAAGGATTTATGGCTTCGGATTGTTCTCGTAACTTTATACGCGATATTATGGTTTATTTCATTTAAAAAGGTTTCAGTAAAAACAAAAAAATCCTCAACTGACAAACAGGGAACTGTGCTAAGTGAGAGGCTATCAGACATTAACAACGTAATTATTGATCTATCTGATAACTATTTTGAGACTTACCTTAAGAGATTTCTGCGTAACAATTCAAAGACAAAATTCGTATTTGTGTTTGATGAACTCGATAAGGACCTTGGGGTGCCGGCAGAAACAATTATTAAATACTTAAAAAATCTATTCACTCTGAGCAACGGGATCTACATTTTTATTACAGCAGAGGACCAGTATTATAAATTGAGCGAGCCAAACTCGAAAATAGAAAGAGGTCCTGATTACACAACTTTTACAGACAGGATATTCTTAAATCAACTGACACAGCAACAAATTGGAGAGATTATTGATGAAATTATTGTAGAAAAGGAATGCGCTGCAGACGATCTGATACTCGAAAAAATCAAGCATTATTTGGGTTGGGCTTCAAAAAATATAGCCTTTGATTTATATAGAAAACTCGATGAATTAATTGACTATAACGGCTCAAAGATCCGACTTAAAGTTTATGACGTTGATAAATTAAACCTTGACAAGCAGTTGAATATTGATAGAGATTGGGAGTTGTGTGCCACTTATCAAGCATATGTTGATACAGTATTTGAAGGTCACCGTCACCCATGGAACAATCTATATAATACAGTGCTCCTAGATGCTCTTCATGGTATTGCCGATGTCCTAAAGGAAACAGGAGATATTGAGATCGTTAGCGATGACTACTGGTCTGCCGCTAAAGCCACTTTAACTTCGGAAAGACAATCAAAAAATGTTGAACTTATTAACCATGTCCAGATGGAAAATATAAGCAACGCAGTGCAGGATCTGTTGGTTGGTATGGAGGCGGCTAATTTTACATTACCGCCGTACATAATACCTGAAAAAAGCATTAAATACTCAACCACAAATGATGGTTCTTTTCCAAGTAAGGAAGAATTGATTAGTTTGTCAAAGACCCAGCTTCCTTACGAGGCAGATTTCATAAAAGCGTACCAAGAGTTGGACCTATTAGTTAATAGGCTACAGAGCGCCGGATTGGCTATAGACGATGCATCAATGCTTTTATTGAAGAAAGCGGAATCAATTGATCTCAAACTGAGCCAGATAAGACGGAACCGAGAGAAATCAAGCGTCGTCCGAGATATAACAGACCAGACTCAAAAAACTATTGATACTATTGGTAGTATATATTCTGCGAAACTTCTTAGCTCACTAGTTGAAGCCTCCCCCGGCGTATCTAATGTGCCTATGACGGGCTTACTACCAACTGGTCATTATTTATGGCAGCATGATCCCATAATGGCCGATCTTTACAGGACCATACTTGTTGGAGTTGAAAATTACCTGATTCTCTTTAAGGCAGTGTTACCTGAGAAAATAGTCGTAGTAACACTTAATTTTCCAGCCGATAAGAAAGAAGAGTTATTCAAAATATTAAGGTCACGTCCTGACGGGCTTAGTACTTTGGTGATTAATATCATCTATGACGATAATATGGGGAGATTGCCTTATTCTCCTCCCGGTTTAAATCAGGTGAGGTTAAAACAAAACTTCTCAAATGTGCTAGTAGTAAAAAATAAGATACTTGGTCTCGTTAAGAATAAACTATCTTTGTAGCAATCTCTCCCTGTGGTAGTCTATCGAGTTGATTATTCGATTCTATTTCTTGGGATTCGTATCTGTTAGTAAAGAAAATAGTCGATGAATCGGCTATAAATCCAAGTTTGATAGACAAGACTTGGAATGACTGGAATCAAATCAAATCAGGATTAATAATTATGTAGCGTATAATTTCTGATTACCAGATTAGCAATTATGCCTAAATTGTGTCTGCTATTATGTATATAATGGCAAAATTAGATAACTTTAAACCGCGAATGGTTACTGCTGAAATGGCTCGATATGTTTTACGTGCAGCCATAGAAGACTTAAGTGCGAAAAAGAAAATGGCCGCCGTATAAATGAGCGATTATATTTTACTTGTTGATGAAACAGGAATAGACGGCAAATCACTAAAAGTTTCTTATGTAGGATGTCTGGTTGAAACTGAGCTATTAGAAGATATTAAACAAAGAATTATTCATTTTAATCAAGAAGCGTTAAATCATCCTGCACGATCTGGCAAGAAATCATGGGTAAATAGCTATAACGAGCCACGACATTATGCAGAAGATCACCCTACCCTAAGAGAAGAATTTATATGGGACGTGTTAACTAAAATTCCATGTAGGGTCTATGTGACGACTATGGACTACCAGAAAGACAAAATTATTGATATTAAACGCACACTTATGACCGAGCTAGTTAGGTTAGTATATGCGACTAGACGTGTCGAAAATCTTAAAGTCATAGCAGAAAATGGTGAATCTGCATTTGAGTCTGATTTTAAAGATGTGGTTTTTAAAGATAAAAGCTTCTTGCCTTTATCGATTGCTGATTATTATGCAGCAGGCATTAAGGCGTTTCATGAATTACGACTAAAGCTTGAAAATGGAGAAAGTATAAAAGAGACTGAATCAAGTTTGGTAATACGTTTTTATGAAGTTCTAGCGAACAAAATTGCATTTGAATACGATTTTACTACAAAAGAGAGTTCCAGCAGGAGCAACAGAGTATTTTTAGAAAGAGCTAAAAAGTTATATAATAGCAAAGGCTAGTTATTATTTGGCTTTTGAGTATGATTTCGTACTCGAGTAGGATACACGCCTCTTTTTTCCAGTATCTAGCCACCTTAATTTGATGAATTTAAGCAATAATCTCGAATATGTTTTAAATCTGATTCACGCAGACAGGACTTTTTTCGATGAATATATAACCTCAGAAGATCAGACGAACTACTTTAAAGTGTCGCAAGTTAAAAAACGTAGTGGAATGCGTACGATATATGAGCCAAAGGGCGATAAGTTGCAGTCGATATATAAGGCAATTTACGAAGAATTAAAATTATATAGGCCAGAAATACATGATGCTGCACATGGGTTTTTAAAAGATAGATCAAATGTGACAAATGCACGATTGCATCTTGGGGCGAGATTTGTTCTTAATCTTGATATAAAAGACTTTTTTGATAGCATAAGAACTTGTGATGTCGAGAAAGCTTTTTTGCGTTTAGGCTTCAATGAGGAAGTTGCAGATGTTTTATCAAAGTTCTGCACTGTTAATGGAGTTTTGCCTCAAGGTGTTAATGGAAGTCCAGATATATCTAACCATTGTTTTTATGATTATGATGTTTTGTTAAGTGAGCATTCATCAAAGTATGGCATTGTCTATACTCGTTACGCTGATGATATGAGTTTTTCTGGTCGATTGCGAATCAATGAGACTCCTTTTAAGGCATCTGAAGTGATTTCTATAATTGAAGATGATAGTAATTTTGTAGTAGCTAAAGAAAAGACAAAGATTCAAAAAAGAGGGGCTAATCAATATGTTACTGGCTTAACAATATTTGATTCAGAAATGCCTAGAGTAAGTAAAAAATATAAGCGACGACTAAGATTAGAACTATATATAATTGGCAAGATTGGAATTGACCAGTTTATAATTAATCTTCATAAACTTCCTGACCAGCCAAATGATAATGACAGCTTAGAGTCTCAAATATGGCGTAAAGAGCTAGACGAACTCGCAACTGATAAAATTGCACAAATAGAAGGACGGATAAACTATCTAAACGGCGTCGAGCCTATTGTTGCTGCGAGAATGCGTCCATTGCTTGATGTGATTTATGAAGCTAGAAAAGTGAGTCAAAAGTCAAAGTAGCTTAGAATCCAAAAAGGTCCGTCCTTTCCTGTGGATAAAAAGGACGGACCTTTTTTAGAACATAAAAAAACGACCCGAATAGGGTCGTTTTAAAGAGGCAATCCGAAGTTATTTAGTAACTTTTTTGGCGGCTGGTTTTTTAACAGCGGCTTTTTTAGCAACAGCAGGGGTTTTCTTGGCTGCGACTGCTTTGACAGCAGGCTTCTTGGCAACACCTGCTTTGACAGGTGCTTTTTTAGCAGCAGGCTTAGCAATAACTTTTTTGGCAACTTTGACGGTAGCTTTGGCAGCAACTTTTTTGGTACCAACAACTAATTTAACACCAGCGTCTTTGGCAATTTTAGATAGTTGAGCTTTGCGGCGGGCAACAGTGTTTTTCTTTAATAGACCTTTTTTAATAGCAATGTCTAATTCGCTATGAGCAGCACTTAAAGTTGCAGCCGATGGCTTGGCAACGAAAGCTTTTGTGGCTTCCTTGATATCATGTTTAATACTGACGTTGCGTGCGCGTCGTTTGATAGTTTGCTTGGCCCGTTTAATGGCAGATTTAATGATTGGCATGTTGGATCTTTACCTCTTTAAAATGATATTTACAATCAATGAGTGATTATAAAGCAAAACCGCCAAGATGTAAAGTGGTGAAATCTGTTGACGAGTGTGAATTGCTTATGGTATAGTTACATCAAAATCTAGGTAAAACAAAAAGCCAGGAACACACCACATGAACGAAGCTGACAACAAAGTCAAAATGCAAATCGTTGAGAAGATAAAAGCCTCAACCAATATTTTAGTTACTGTCAGTAAAGATCCGTCAGTTGATGAGTTGTCGGCGGCACTTGGACTAACGGCCTTATTGAACAAAATCGATAAACACTCCACAGCAATTTTCAGCGGTGCAATTCCTCCAGCAATTACATTTTTGGATCCAGATAAAGTTTTTGAAAACACAGCCGATAGTTTGCGTGATTTCATAATTGCCCTAGATAAAGAAAAAGCTGATCACTTACGCTACAAAGTCGAAGGTGACGTAGTAAAAATCTTTATTACACCGTACCGTACGACAATAACCGAAAAAGACCTGGAATTTAGTCAGGGTGATTACAATATTGAGTTAGTCTTGGCATTGGGTGTTGAGAATCAAGAACATCTTGACACAGCCCTTGCCGCCAATGGTCAGATATTACACGACGTTTCAATCGCCACATTCAGTGCTGGCGAGCAGGCAAGTCAATTGGGTAGTATGGATTGGCGAGATCAGAATGCCAGCAGCTTGTGTGAAATGGTCGCTAACCTTAGCGGATCACTAAAAACAGACACGGTTCTATTGGATAAGCAAATCTCAACCGCATTACTTACTGGTATCGTTTCCGCAACCGACAGATTCAGCAATCCACACACTTCATCAAGTGTTATGACAATGGCCGCGCAGTTAATGGCAGCCGGAGCTGATCAACAGTTAATCGCTGCCAAATTACAAGAATCACATGAAATTAATTCATTACCAAGTGTTTCGGTAGATAAAATCGCGACTGCTCCTGATGAACCTATTGTTGAACAATCAACTCTTCCGCCCGACGTTCTATCGATTTCACATGAGCCAGAGGATATTGTCGAAGTTGCGTCAGTAGAGCCAGAGACCACCACATTGCCTCAACCGATTGTTGCAGAACAACCAGTTATAGCTGAGCCTCCTGAATACATGACCGAAGAGCCAGCACTAGGTGCAGCCAGCTCACAAATTGGATCTACCGAAGAGCCACTTTTGGGCGGCATATTAAATGCTACGTCTGATCAAGCCGCCGAGGATGCGCGCAAAGAATTAGATGAAATGCAAAACAAGACGATTCTTTCGCATTCATATCTAAGCGGTTCAGATTTAGGTAACGTCGCACCAATAAATAGTGTCGGTCAAGCCGAAGATACCAAGATGGTTGATATATTTGCTGACGGTCCAAAATCAACAGTCGAACCAACACCATCAGTAGCAGCCGGATTGCCACTACCGCCTCCATTGCCAGATTTTTCAACTCTACCACCAGCCGCAGCTATTCCAGAGCCAATAATTCCACCTGCACCAACAACAACGTCGGGACTTCCTGATTTCAACGCTCCGTACGCAGCCCCAGCGCCAGAAACAAGTACACTTCCACCTGAGCCAGACGTAAACGATCCTAGCAAATTCCAAATTCCAGTCTAGTTAACTGTTATACTTATCCGTATGGACGACGGGATATTATTAATCGATAAGCCAGCTGGCATGACTAGTTTTGGTGTTGTGGCGCGTGTTCGTCGTGTTTTATCGCAACAGGCTGGCAAAAAGGTAAAAGTAGGGCATACAGGGACACTTGATCCGTTTGCAACTGGCCTGATGATAATTGTTGTTGGCAAAGAGTGCAAAAATGCCAGTACTTATAGCAAGTTAGATAAAGTTTATGAAGCGACGATTTGTTTGGGTCAAACTAGCACGACGGGTGACACTGAGGGCGAATTAACTAACATTTCCGACTTAATTCCGACAGAAACTGAGATAAAGGACGTTCTAAAAAAATTTACCGGCGAGATTACTCAACGGCCGCCAATTTACAGCGCTATCAAGATTAACGGTCAGCGCGCCTATAAATTAGCTCGCAAAGGCGAACAGATTGAGATGCCAACTCGACAGGTGACGATACATAGTTTAGATTTGATTGATTATACTTATCCAGAAATCAAAATTCGAGCACATGTATCGAGCGGCACATACATTCGTAGTTTAGCCGGAGATATCGGCAACACCTTAAAAGTGGGTGCGTATTGTAGCCAATTGCGTCGCACCCAGATCAATAAATGGCACATCGGCCAGGCAAAATTGCTAATCGATATGGGTATTGTTGATTAAAATTTGCTAATAGTGATAACAGGTGTTGAAACAATCGCAAAACTTTGCTATAATTCACACTTAATGATTACAGCAGAAAACAAAGCCAAAGCTTTTGCTTTGACACAAACTCACAAAGACGACGTTGGTAGCCCACAAGCCCAAGCGTCAGTATTAACGACTCGCATCAAAGAAATTACTGAACACCTAAAGGGTAATAAGCACGACAATATGGCGCGTCGCGGTCTTATTCAGATGGTAGGCAAGCGCAAGAAGTTGTTTAAGTATCTTGAAGCTAAAGACTTCGATGGCTACAAAAAGACCATCGCAGCCCTAAAACTCCGCAAGTAGGCGGAGTTTTTATGATATAATAAACCCATCACAAGCTGGGACGAACAAGTGGTGGATAGAGTAATTTGTATGAACAAATTTCTGTACCCGTTACTTATTCGTCAAAAATAAAATATGGCGAGTGAATAAAAAAGGAGGACATTTATGTCTACTATCAACCCTAACGGTAAAGAAATTTTTTCTGTTACCACTGACTTTTGTGGCCGTCCACTAAAATTAGAAGTAAATCGTGTTGGTTTTCGAACCACTGCTAGCGTACTAGTCACTTACGGTGAAACGGTTATTCTTGGCACAGCCATGGTCGGCAGTCGACCAGTTATCATGGATTATTTTCCATTAAGTATTGATTATGAAGAAAAGTTTTATGCAGCAGGAAAAATATCTGGCAGCCGATTTGTTAAACGTGAAGGTCGTCCAAGCGATGAAGCCATTCTAATCGGTCGTATGATTGATCGCCCAATCCGTCCTCTATTTCCAAAAGGTTACCGCCAAGAAGTCCAGGTTGTCTCAAGCGTTCTTTCGCTTGATCCAAGTTTCCGACCTGATGTGATTGCAATGATTGCATCAAGCGCCGCATTGATGTTAACCGGTACACCATTCGATGGCCCAGTTGCCGGACTTCGTGTTGGTCGCGTTAACGGTGAATTTAAAGCCTTTCTTACACCTGCAGAGCGAGAAGCTAGTGACCTTGATCTAGTTGTTGCCGGTATTGGATCTGGAATTACGATGGTTGAAGCTGGTGCTAATGAAGTTAGCGAAGAAGTTGTTGGCGAAGCGTTGGCTTGGGCATTTGATGCTTACCAACCTGCTATTAAATTGCAAAATGAACTTGCCAAAAAAGTTGCACCTGTTGCCCAGGAATATGAATTAATTTTGCCAAACGCCGAAATTCAAACAGCCGTTAATGCATGGGTTGATGGCAAACTTGGTGAAGCATTGCGCAAGCCATATGCCGAACGTAACGAACTTGTTTCGACTTTGCGTTGGGAATTCCACAAACAAATGTCCGAAAAGCTTGGCGCCGACGAATATCAGGCAGACCATGATGAATATGATGAAGCCTTTACTAGCGCACTACACAAAGATGTGCGCAAGGGTATTGTCGAACACAATCTACGCCCAGACGGTCGTCAATTAGACGAAATCAGACCACTTTCATCAGAAGTCGGTGTTTTACCTCGTACTCATGGTTCAAGTATCTTTACTCGCGGTCTAACTCAGGCAATGAATATTGTTACATTGGCGCCCCTAAGCTACGCCCAAATTGTTGATACGATGGAAGTTACCGATGGCGAACGTACTTATATGCATCACTACAATGCACCTGGCTTTACGGTTGGCGAAGTACGCCGATTAAGTGGTCCAGGACGACGCGAAATTGGCCACGGTTTCCTAGCCGAGCGTGCGCTGACACCAGTTTTGCCAAAACGTGAAGATTTCCCATACGCCATTCGTAGCGTTACCGAGATTATGAGTCAAAACGGTTCAACTTCTATGGCCGCAACCTGCAGTAGCTGTTTGGCATTGATGGACGCCGGTGTGCCACTAAAGGCACCAGTATCTGGAATTGCCATGGGCCTAATGGTGGACGGCGACAAGACATACGTTCTTAGCGATATTGCCGACGCCGAAGACTTTGCGGGCGACATGGACTTTAAGGTTACGGGAACTGAAGCCGGAATCACAGCTATCCAAATGGATATGAAAGTTCACGGCTTGCCAGTCAAGGTGTTAGAAGAAGCGCTTTCGCAGTCTAAACCTGGCCGAATGTTCATCCTTAAACACATGATTGAAACGCTAGCCGAGCCTCGTAAGGCGCTTAGTCCATATGCTCCACGCATTGAAAAAATTCAGATTAACCCAGATAAAATCGGTGCAGTTATTGGTAAAGGTGGCGATGTGATTAAAAAAATTACAGCCGAAACCGGTGCTCAGATTGATATTGCTGAGGACGGTCTTATTACAGTTGCAGCAGTTGATACAAAGGCAATCGAACAAGCTATGAACTGGATAAAAAGTTTAACTGAAGAGCCAGAAATTGGCAACACCTACGAAGGTAAAGTCGTTAGCATAAAAGACTTCGGTGCGTTTGTTAATATTATGCCTGGAATCGACGGCATGGTTCATATCAGTGAACTTTCAAACGAACGAGTCGAAAGAGTTACCGACGTCCTGACAGAAGGCCAGATGGTTAAAGTTAAAGTTATGGGCATTGATGAACGAGGTCGAATTAGCCTCAGTATCAAAAGCGCCTAAGCTTGTATTTTTATCAGATTCGTGCTAATATTATCTTAACTGATCGCAATCTTGTAATTAATTATGATAGATAACAAACAAGCACTTCTTGAACAAATTAAGGCAGATATTATACAAAAAAATATCTGCCCGGATTTGGCTCGAGAAGCCACGAACCTTGTTATGGGCGATGGAAATATTAATGCAGACATTGTGTTAATCGGTGAAGCGCCTGGCAAACAGGAAGATTTATCGGGGTTACCTTTTATGGGTGCTGCCGGTAAGTTCCTAAATGAAATGCTGGCGAGCGTTGGCATAGATCGTAACGATGTTTACATTACTAATATTGTGAAATATCGACCGCCGAATAATCGCGATCCGTTACCAGAGGAAAAAAGTGTCTTTTGGCCGTACTTGGTGCGTCAGCTAGATGTCATTAAGCCCGAAATTGTGGTGACATTAGGCAGGCACAGCATGGAATACTTTCTACCTGAACAAAAGATTAGTGCGATTCACGGGCAGCCAAAAAGAATTAAGTTTGGTGAAGGAAAATTAATAATTGTTCCTTTGTATCATCCAGCTGCCGCACTTTATAACGGCAGTATGCGCACCACACTAATCGAAGATTTTAAAAAGTTACCAAAAATAATAGATATTCTAAAAAAAGAAAAGGAGAATACATAAATATGGGTCAACAAAGACTCGCGAACGTCCAAGGTGACGATCCAAATAAACAACGTCCGAACCAACCGGCTCGACAACGTTCCAACAACACAGTATTAAACAATACGACCACTAGAAAAGGTGAGGCCTATCGGGCTCAGCGCCGTACTAGTGAAAACGTTAATCAACGTGCCAGCCAGCACCTGATTGATGTACCAGTCAACAAATCTGTCTATAACGGATATGGTGGCCGACAATTTAGTCCAGTCGATCAAAAGAAACAGCCACATACTAATGGTCCCAAGCTTAGGATTATGCCAATCGGTGGTCTAGGCGAAATGGGTATTGGTAAAAATATGATGGCCATCGAATACGACAATGACATTATTGTTATTGATTGTGGATTTTTATTCCCAGGTACAGATTACCCAGGCATTAATTACATTACGCCCGATATTGCATACCTAGAAGAGAATAAGCATAAGATTAGGGCAATCCTATTCACTCACGCCCACTTGGATCACATTGGCGCCTTTCGTCATATTGCTAGCAAAATTCCGGCACCGGTTTATGCTACCAAATTTACGATTGGAATGATTCAACGCACCATGGAAGAATCACCTGATGAGTACGTACCAATTTATAATGAAGTTAACCCTGACGCGCACGAGCGTATTCAGATTGGTGATAATTTTAATATCGAATTCGTTCGAGTCGACCACTCAATCCCAGATTGTGCAGCAATCGTCATTCGTACACCACTTGGTGTAGTCGTTCACTCCGGTGACTGGCGTGATGAAAAAGACCCAGTTGATGGCAAAAAATTTGACATTGAACGTCTGACTGAAATTGCTACTAAAGAAGGCATTTTGCTATTTATGAACGAATCAACCAACTGTGAATCAGACGGTACTCATACTCATAGCGAGTTTGATATTCAGGCTAGCATGGGTCAAATAATGGTCAAATATCCAAATAGTCGATTAATTCTAAGTTGTTTCAGTAGCCAAATCCATCGTATGCAAATCATTCTGGATGAGGCAAAAAAGCACGACCGAAAAGTCGCTTTTGCTGGCTATAGCATGATTCAAAACCTTGAAGTCGCTTTGCGCACTAACATCATTAAAGTGCCCAAAGACGTTGTCGTTAAAATGGAAGACATCGTTAAACTACCAGATAACAAAGTCACAATCGTATGTACAGGATCGCAAGGTGAATTTAACGCTGTATTAAATCGTATGGCAAGCGGAAGTCACAAATTTATCAAAATCAAAAACTCGGACGTTATCGTATTTAGCTCTAACCCGATTCCCGGTAATGAAAAGTTTGTATCTCGAACTGTTGACGGTTTAATGCGAGAGGGTAGTGACGTGATTCAAAATGGTAAAACTCATCTAACCGGCATTGGTCCGCTACATCTTTCAGGACACGCTTATCATGATGACCACGTTAACCTAATTAACGCGCTTAATCCTAAGTTTTACATGCCAATTCATGGTGAATTCCATATGTTGGCTCATAATGCCGAGATAGCTGAAAACGAAGCTGGTATAAAACGAGATAATATCTTTGTTTGTGATAGTGGCGACATTTTAGAACTTACAACTGAAGGCGCCAGAAAAGCCGGACGTTTCCCAGTTGGTGGCATCATGTATGACGATAATGGAGCAATTGTTTCCGAAGTCGTACTCAAAGACCGTATCCATATGGCATCAGAAGGTATGTTTATCGTTGTATTGACCGTCCAGCGTGGTAGTGGCCGATTACTTACAAGTCCAGATATCATTAGCCGCGGATTTATCTACTTGCGTGATAGCGAAGAGTTAATGGGTCTGATTCGTCAGTACCTAAAGCAAAAAGTTGCTCGGACTTTTTCCGGCAAACACGTTGATTTAGACGCAGTTAAAAAAGAGCTAAAAGAAGAGATTACTCATATTCTGTATGACCAGACCAGGCGAACACCAATCGTGATTCCAGTAATCAACGAAATTGGCGGTAGTAGTAATGTTCGAAATCAAGGGCGACCCAATGAACAAAATATTGCCCCAGAAAAGCCACAAGACCATAGACAGCCAGCTCCAATAGTCTTCCCAGCACCTCAGGTACCAGACAGTGAAGTGGCTGAACCACGCGCTCGATTTGACCATCGTAGCTACTAAACATTAGCTACTTGCAAAATGTAGTAAAATTTGCTATAATATGTGTATGAAATAATGCCAAAAGAGCATATAATAGGATGAAATATGGCAAAAAGAAAAAAATCATCGCGTAAAAAAAGGTCAGTGAAAACAGCACCTCAGCATAACCTTCCATCTGGATTTTGGTCACAGGTCGGTGCATTATTCTTGATTGCAATATCCCTACTATTCGTTGTTACCTGGTTTAACGCCGGCGGCCCAGTCCTAGATTGGCTATACAGAATAACTTTGACTAGCGTGGGCTATGCGGTGTACGTTATACCGGCTCTATTTATATATATTGCGATTGAAATATTTAGATCAGAAGATAACCGATTGCCACTTGCTATGAAATTGGCGACGGCTTCGGCTATAATCTGGTTTGCGTCTTTGTTTGGATTACTAAAGAATAGAGACGGCATAACTACAGGTGGTTTTGTCGGCGACTTTGTTAATAAAGGGATGTTGGCACTCGTTAACTCATCAATAGCAGCATTTATTTATGTATTATTAATTGTAATAACATTATTGTTTATCTTCCGAGTTTCGCCATTTATGGTTATTAAGAAAATCTGGGAACTTACTCGTCGTGATATATCAGATCAAGAAGCCAACGTTAAGGTCATGCGTAATGCTGCGGCTATTGATGGTTCCAATAAGTCAGACATAGGCAATTTCAAAATTAGTTCAAGCGTTCCGACGCTTGATCCGGCCGAAATGTCTGCCATGGAAAGAAAACAGTCAAAATTGTCGAATCTAAAAGGCGGAATGGGTCGCGAAGAGCAGGCTCTTGTTACTATTAGTGATCCAAATTGGGTTGCGCCTAGCCTTGATCTTTTGGAAAAGAAACAATCAGCAGCCGATGCCGGTGATATCCAGCAAAATGCTTTGATAATCAAAAACACGCTAAATGAATTCGATATTGATGTCGAAATGGAAGGCGCCAACACAGGCCCAAGAGTGACTCAGTTTACCCTTAAACCACCAAGTGGTGTTAAGTTAACGCGCATTACAGCATTGGAAACTAATCTGGCGCTTAATCTTGCTGCTCAAAGTCTGCGTATTGAAGCTCCGATTCCTGGTCAAAAAGCCGTCGGCATTGAAGTCCCTAACCGCAAGGCGGCCGACGTTCGATTGTATTCAATATTGTCAAGTCCTGAGTGGGCAAAAAAGTCTGAACCTTTGTCATTTGCTATTGGTAAAGACATAGCTGGCGAAGTGATGATTGGTGAGCTAAACAGAATGCCGCATTTGTTAATTGCTGGTCAGACCAATGCAGGTAAATCAGTTATGATTAATACTTTGCTGACGAGTTTGTTGTATCACAACAGCCCAAGCGAGTTAAAACTTATTTTAGTTGACCCTAAACAGGTCGAAATGGCTGCCTACGAAGACATCCCACACCTATTAACGCCAATAATTACCGAACCCGACAAGACGATTAGCGCCTTGAAGTGGGCGGTTAACGAGATGCAACGACGCTATCCATTATTGGCCGAGCACAAAGTAAAAGACATTAAATCGTATAATCAAAAGATTCGTTCAGATGGTTTGAAGATTTCTGTGAACGATGAGGACGGTATTCCGCAGGATCACGAAAATGGCGCAATGCCATATATCGTGATTGTGATCGACGAGTTAAATGATTTGATGACAATGGCCGGCAAAGACGTTGAGGCCTTGGTTGTTCGTTTGGCGCAAAAAGCTCGCGCTGTCGGTATTCACTTGGTGCTTGCTACCCAGAGCCCACGTGTTGATGTTATCACTGGTTTAATTAAGGCCAATATTCCAGCCAGGATTGCATTCACGGCGACTACTCAAACTGAAAGTCGCATCATCTTGGATCAAAATGGCGCCGAGAAACTATTAGGCGCAGGTGATATGCTTTACCTTACGGCCACTATGAGCAAGCCAAAACGTATTCAGGGTGCATTTGTGACTGATGCTGAGGTGCACAAGATAACCGATCACCTACGTATGCAATCGCCACCGCAATATAATGATGAAGTTGTTAGCCAACCCGTACATCTGAATGGTAAAGGTGGCGTAATTATGGACTTCGAAAGTAGTAATGATGACGATTTATACAAAGACGCAGTCCAAGTAGTAATTGATAGTGGCAAAGCTAGCGCTAGCTTGTTACAGCGACGACTACGCATCGGCTATGCTCGCGCCGCCCGATTAATAGAGAATATGGAAGACCAAGGTATTATCGGCCCTGCCGATGGCGCCAGATCACGCCCAGTGTTAATTAGTAGTTATGATGACTTAAGTCAGGGTGATGACGACGATATATAAATAAACAATAAAAAACAAAAACAAAAAATGGAAAATCAAGAACAAACCCCAACTCTGCCTATATCTGATTTTGTACAGGAAATTATCGATATACGCGATAACAAAGAGATGTCTCGACAGTTGGGTAGCGAAAAGGACGTTGGTTTAGTAAAACTGGCTAAGGCTGGTGATTTGGATGCTTTAGATAAATTAGTTATTCCGAGATTGCCGTTAGTCGAAGCAATTGCTGAGTCGTTTCGCGATAAGGGCGTAGACTATCAAGATCTGCTTCAGGAAGGCGACATTGGTTTGATGGAGGCGACTCAGTCGTTCGACACTGATAGTGATGAAGACTTTTCTAAATACGTTGTGTCGAAAATTCGTAAGTCTATGGACGTAATTGTTCAGCGTGAATGTAGATATGAAGATTCTAGAGACTATCATATGATTCAGATTATGCTGGATACATATTTATCAAAACTACCAGACTTGCAAAGGGAAATTTTGAGGATGCGTTTTGGCTTTGATAGTTACAGGGGTCACACCCTAGCTGAAGTGGGTCGAGAGTTTGATATTGACGTTGAGGAAGTAAAAAGGCTAGAGGACGAAGCAATCAAAGAAATTCGTAGAATTTATTGATAGAATATGTTATAATCTAAGGTGTTATCAACTCGGCTTATGCTAGACATAAGCATCCAAAAGGATTCCAGAGGAGGAAATCTATATGAAGGAATATGAACTAACCGTTCTAATTCACCCCGACCTAGAGGTCGACATCGAAACTCCGCTTACGAAAGTTCGCGGCATTATCACAGCAGCTGGCGGTAATATCGTCAGTGAAGATAGCTGGGGCAAAAAGAAATTAGCCTATCGCATTAAAAACCAAGATTTTGCAATCTACGTTTATTTTGACGTTAAGCTACCTGCTGATGCACCACTAAAAATTAGTAATACTCTTAATATTACCGATGAAGTATTACGTTATTTACTTGTCACTGTTGATGAAAAGGGTCGTAAGGCTCTCGAAGAAGCAAAAGTAAACGCGTCAAAAACTGACGCAGCCGAAGAGGAGTAGGGGAAATGGCAAAAAGCGTAAACCAAGTAATTCTAATGGGACGTTTAACTCGAGATCCCGAACAACGCACAACTACTACTGGTAAAATTATCGTTAGTTTTAGTGTCGCGGTTGATCGCGGTGGTCAGGACGACACGGCTGATTTTTTCAATGTTAACGCATGGGAAAAACTAGGCGAATTAGTTATGCAGTATCTTTCCAAGGGCCGTCGCGTATTAGTACAAGGTCGCTTGCGTCAAGACCGATGGGACGACAAGGAAACTGGTAAAAAGCAAAGTCGCATCGAAGTTACGGCAACTGACGTTACTTTCTTGGATGGTCCAAGTGATGGAGCTGGTCAATCAGATAGCTCAGGCGCACCAAGCAAAAGTAAAAAAACCGAAGATGTCGTTATTGAAGACATCGATGACAAACCTATTGATTTAAGTGAAATTCCTTTCTAGGAATATTAGGAGTAATATTATGACAATTAAAAGATTTAAAAAAGACACACCTGTATTTTTTGACTACAAGGACGTCCGAACATTACAACGATTTGTTGATATCTATGGACAGATCAAGCAAATTGGTAAAACTGGACTTAGCGCCAAACAACAACGTCAACTAGCTGTTGCTATCAAACGTGCCCGACATTTGGCACTATTACCATTCGTAACCCAGGGATAACAACGTGGCTTACCAGCCAACCGATTTAAAAAAAGGTGTTGTCGTTCAGGTAGACGGCAAGCCTTTTAGGGTTGTCGAGTATAATCAAAAAGTTATGGGTCGTGGTGGTAGTATCGTTAACGTTAAAATCAAGAATTTGATTGATGGCAGTGTCATTCCAAAGACCTTTAAGGGTCAAGAAAAAATTGAATCAGCCGAAGTCTCAAACCGAACTGTTCAATATCTATACACTACTGGATCTGACTATCATTTTATGGATCCTGAAACCTTTGAACAATTTCAACTACCGGCTGACATTGTTGAAGATGTCACAGGTTACTTAAAAGAGGGCGAAAACGTTGTTTTACAGTCATTTAACGACAATATAATCAATGTTGAACTGCCTAAAAACATTTATTTGGAAGTAACTTATACCGAAAGCGTTGTCAAAGGCGATACTAGCAGTAGCGTTTTAAAGGATGCAACCGTTGAGACTGGCCTTGTCGTTAAAGTTCCTTCGTTCATCAAAACTGGTGATGTTATATCTGTTGACACTTCAACGGGTGAATATCGCGAACGTAAAAAAGGTTAGTTTAGTATGACAAAGCAACGACTTGATATAGCGTTAACCCAACGTGGGCTGTCGGCTAGTCGTTCGCAGTCCGAGAGTTGGATTAAGCTTGGAAAAGTAACAGTTGATGGCCGGGTTGTAATGAAGCCTGGTCATTTTGTCGGTTCAAATGTTGAAATCAAACTATTAGCCGAGGTTCAGTATGTCAGTCGCGCGGGCCTAAAGTTAGCTTCCGTTGCCGATATTTTAAAACTCAACTTTAAAGACAAAATAGTACTTGATGTCGGCAGTAGCACCGGTGGCTTTACTGATTATGCTCTGCGTCATGATGCTAAAAAAGTTTATGCAGTTGATGTCGGTACCGAACAACTACATCCCAGTTTGCGTCGTGATAAACGGATCGAATTACATGAAAAAACCGACATTCGAGACTTTTACATAAAGGAAATGCCTGACATCATAGTAATCGACGTTTCGTTTATAAGTTTGCGTGAAATTTTGCCACATATATATAATTATTTATCTAATAGCCAAACTCAGGTCGTTGCGATGGTAAAGCCGCAATTCGAAGCGGGCAAGGATCAAACGAATAAAGGCATCATAAAAAATGATGCTATTCGACGACAAATACTAAAAGATTTTGAAGATTGGTCACGAACTTATTTTGTAATTGCCGACAAGCGCGATAGTGATGTTGCGGGTGCAAAAGGCAATCAAGAACGATTTTATTTGCTAAAGCCACTGATCAAACATTAAATCGAAATTCAACTACATCACCAGGACGCATGACATATTCTTTGCCTTCGGTGCGCATTTTGCCAGCGCTTTTGGCAGCAACTTCTGAACCCGCAGCAATCAAATCATCATAATCTACAACTTGGGCCGCAATGAAGCCCCTTTCAAAATCAGTATGTATAACACCAGCTGCTTGTGGGGCAGTGTTGCCTTTGTGAATTGTCCAAGCGCGTACTTCTTTTGGCCCTGCAGTTAGGTAACTTTGTAGTCCGAGTATGTCATAGGCAGCATGGATTAGTTGAAGTAGTCCAGTCTCTTTAACACCGTAACTTTCGAGTAATTCGGCTGAATCTTCTAGTGTTAAGCCTTTCAATTCGTCTTCTAATTTTGCGCATACAAAAATTGTTCGGGCAGGGGCAACCAGATTGGCCAAAGCTGTTTTTTTATCGTTATTAGTTAACATTTCTTCATCAACATTAAACACATAAATTACTGGTTTTGCAGTCAGTAGGTGCAGGTCATAAATAATTTCTTGGTTCAAGTTGGCAATCGCGGATAGTGGAGTGCCAGCTTTTAGTTTGTCTAGTAATTCGTTTAGATAATCAGCAATTACTTTTAATTTTGGATTCGCCTTGGCGTCTCGTTGGGCTTTTGCTAGGCGTGTTTCGATCGTCTGAATGTCGGCTAGAATAAGTTCAGTATTAATGATATCGATATCGTCGCGTGGATTTATCTTTTCGGATACATGGATCACGCTATCGTCATTAAAAGCACGGACTATATGTACGATTGCGTCGCATTGACGAATGTTGGCTAGGAATTTATTGCCCAGGCCTTCACCTTTGCTAGCACCTGCTACAAGTCCAGCTATATCTACGAAAGTAACTGTCGCAGGTATAATCTTGGTCGTATTATAAAGTTTAGCTAATTTATCTAGCCTTTCATCTGGGACTGGAACAATACCGGTGTTTGGTTCAATCGTAGTGAACGGATAATTAGCCGCCAAAATGTCATTATTTGTCAGGGCGTTAAATAGGGTGGACTTACCAACGTTTGGCAGGCCGACGATTCCGATAGATAAACTCATCTTCACATAATACAGAAACAGGGTGAATATGAAAAGCTCCAGGGGTTTAGAACGGGTTTTATATTTTCCCGAATCGTATGGTACTTATGGTTATGGTATTATAAATATATGGAAGAAAAACGCATACGCAACAGGGTAGTATTAATAGTTATAACGGTAATATTATTAGTGCTCCTCAGTGGTGGAGTGTGGTGGCTATTTGGCAGTGGCCATTTGGTGTATTCCAATACCAATTCAAATTCAAGTTCGCCACCAACTGTGGCTTGTGGCACGGATGTAGTTGATAGATATAATGCAGCGATGGACTATCAGTTGCGTAATGGTTCAACTGAGACGAGTATCGACGAACAAGGTATAAAAGATTTACTTGCCGAGATTAAGGCTAAGCCAAATTTTGAAACTGATCCAACCTGTCAGACAATTATTTTCTGGTCTGCTGTTTCGGACGATAACTATAAGAGTGCCAGCGGTGCCTATAATGGACTAATGAGCCTACATGAAAAGCGTATTTTCGCTGATTCAAATTTGCGAAGCGACCAACCACTCTTTACATATGAAGAAACTCTGAATAGCTTGACCGGATCGGGCTCCTCTGAAAAAAGGGTCTTTGGCGGATAAAATGCGTAATTTGCGACTATCCTTCATTTTACGACAAAGAAAGCTTACGATAAGCTTAATTGTGCTAACCGCCACTTTAGCTTTTTTCTTTGCTGTGATTCCTCGGTCATTAGTATATGCTAGTGGGGCCATAGGCTCTGGCGGTAGTGGTAGCGGTGGTGGTGGTGGTGCTCAAAGCAGTAATGGTTGGGGATGGTATAACTATTCGTCTAGTAGCGGTAGTACGCCTAAGCCTGCTGGATTTAAATTCGGCGGCCCTTGGTCTGCAGTCAGTAAAACATGTCGTGATGCGGACGCGGATCGAGTGATTGCTTTTATTGTTCTTAACAAGCTTAATGCAGACGCTAGCCATGGTGTAGTCTATGATTATCATACAGTGTATACCGGGCCGCCTCGCTTTGGTAACTATAAAGGTGATAATGGCGGGGGCTGGTTGACGACTTCTAGTGCTAAGAGTAAATATAATTCACTCGATGCTACTTTGAGATCTCACTACACTTGGGGCACAAATGTCGGCTGGTTTTGTTATTCAACAGCTCCACCACCTTCAGTTACAAATTATATTCTAGGGCCGATTGTTAGTCTTAATACAGCTAGCGTAGAAGTCGGCTCGCCATTCACTGTTACTTCAACAATGAACAATACAGGTACAACAAAAAGCGACAATATAAGCTGGCAATTGACAAAGAAGATTTTAGCGCCGGGAGTCGCTGTCCCTTCTGGTGGTAACTCCTCTAGGGATCCTTGTGATTTTTTTGGAGCAACTGACTGTTCGGTTTCCGATAGCGGCTCAAGTACAGTCTTTGGAATAGGCTCACCGGCTGTTGGGACCCCCACAATTCCAGTTCATAACGAAAACACTCAAGATTTAAGTGCAGGTTCCAGAATATGTTTTATTCTATCTGTTCAACCGCGCGCAAACGTTAACGGCGCGGTTGATTCCAATTGGGCACATTCTACTCCAAAGTGCCTATTGATAGGAGCTAGGCCTAAAGTCCAAATATGGGGGGGCGACCTGATGGTCGGCGGCTCAGTCACGACTAGTGGCTCGGTTAAAAATATTGGTGGTATAGATCGTACATTTGGCAGTTGGGCAGAGTATGGCATCCTTGCAGCAGGAATAATAAAAGGAATAGCATCGGGGTCGGCTTTTGCTGGTCCAGGGCTTGCCAACCCGACTGTTTGTAAATACAGCACTCTTAGTTTTACTAATGCAGGCAGCAGTACTAGTTGCGAAGCAAACCAGAGCGCCGGCGCTGTTATTGGCGGATATGTATCAACTAGATCTTTACCCGATGTGGCAGCTAGTTTTCCAATTATTTCAACGACACCTAATGTTGCTGCGAACCTTTCTGGTTTACCATCTGGCACCTATACCGCAAGTGGCAACGTCTCAATTTCAGGAGGCAATATAGAAAAAAGCCAATACATAGTTATTAATGCCCCAAGCGCTACAATTACAATCACCGGTAACATTAATTATACTAACGGTACCTTACAGAAGTTGAGTGATATTCCACAGGTTGTCATCATCGCCAACAAGATAGTAATTAATAGCGACGTTATAAATGTCGACGCCTGGCTTATTGCGAAAAACAGTAGTAATACTGGGGAAATTTATACGTGCGAGATTTTGGGCGACACTATCAATAAGTGCAATAAGCCGCTAGTGGTTAATGGTCCAGTTATGACCAATAAACTTTACCTTCGCCGTACAGGTGGTTCTGGTGCTGGTGCGGCCAGCGGTGACCCTGCCGAGGTCTTTAACCTTCGACCTGACGCCTATCTATGGGCATTCTCACGCGCGGCTACTAATGGCCGAATAAGAACAGTTTACACTACCGAACTTCCACCTAGATTATAGTCTTAAGTTTTAGCTTGCTTTTAGTGCTAATGCTTCTGTATAATGAAAGGCAACATGGTATTACTAAAAGGATTGGGCAACTTTTTTGCATTAGACATAGGTACCAACGCAGTTAGGGTGGTTCAGCTTTCTTCGTCAGGCCCCGATAGTTGGGATTTGCAGCACTTTGGGTATGCACCCGTTGATGAAAAAATCACCAGTAGCAACTCAGCCGAAGGGATGCGTCGTCTAGGGGAAGTCATTATGACCGCAATTGGTCAGAGCGGTATCAAAGAAAAAGACGTAGTCATTGGCCTACCATCTAGCAAGACATTTACAACTGTTATTGATGTGCCAACTATGGGTGAGGCAGAGCTGAAAAGTACGATTAAATACCAGATAGATCAGTATATTCCGATGGCGATTGATCAGGCTAAAGTTGATTGGGCATTGCTTGGACAATCACTTCATAACCCTCAGCAACAAGAGGTTCTACTTGCCAGCACTGCAATCAGTTACACTGAAGAAAGATTAGAATTTATCGAGAGCCTAGGGTTTAACGTAATTGCCGCCGAACCAGACCCAATTGCAATGGTTCGATCATTACTACCGTCCGGCATTCAGGATGCGCGTCTAATTATTGACATGGGTGAACAGTCAACCGACTTAGCAATTACTTTTGGCGATACTCCACGACTTGTACGAACCATTCCAACTGGTTTGAGGTCATTAATAAAAGCGGCAGTTCAGAACCTTAATGTCCAAGATGACCAAGCCCGCCAATTTATCTTGAAATTTGGTCTTGCGCCTGACAGACTAGAAGGTCAAGTGTATCGTTCAATTGAAAGCACCCTTGATAATTTTGCGGCAGAACTAGTTAAGTCAATCAAGTTTTTCCAAACTCGTTATCCAAATACTCCAGTTGGAGGTATTTTATTATCCGGTTTTGCAGCTATTGTTCCACAGTTCGGTGAGTATATTACGGCCAAGACCAGCGTAGCTTCAACCGTTGCTAATCCATGGCAAAAAGTAAAAGTAGCCCAATCTGATCAGCAGCAACTAGGCGCTATTGCTTCAGAATTTGCGACCGTTATTGGCCTTGCACAGCGAAGGAATCTGAAATGATCGAGATTAACCTAATTCCAGACGTAAAACAAGAGTTAATCAAAGCTCAGCGTGTCCGATCGACGGTCGTTGCGACAACTATTTTAATCGGCATGGTATCAGTTGGAGTAGTCGTAGCATTGGCAATTTATGTGTTCACAATTCAAACAGTTCGCGGTAGTTTGTTGGATAACAGCATCAAAGACAAAAACGCGGAGTTTGTTGCCGTAAAGGATGTTTCAAAAACCCTTACCATCCAAAATCAGCTGACAAAAATATCGGACTTAAATAGTAATAAAAAAATTGATTCACGTATTTTTAACTTGCTAAGTGCCATTATTCCGCCAGCTCCTAACGATGTTCAGCTATATGACCTAACCATTGATTCTACAACGAATACGATTACGATTAATGGACAAGCAGCAAATAGCTACGCTGCAGTCGAAGTATTTAAAAAGACCATAGAGGGTGCTAAGGTTCAATTTAATAATGCTGACGACAAATCTACAGACAAGCCAACAGAATTGACGCTTGCTTCTAGTATTAGTACCAGCAACACCAGTTATGGCGAGGATCCAACTGGCGCAAAAGTGCTTCGATTTACGATTAGCTTTATTTATACCCCAGAGTTGTTTTCTCCTGCAGCCAAGAACGTATCTGTGATAATAACTACTCAAGGTAATGCAACTGATTCATACCTAGGTGTACCGGCTAGCTTTTTTACTGATCCGGCAATAGATTTAACGGGGGGGCAATAATATGCAACCTAAAGATGCTGCAATTCGCAAGCGAACACAAATAACCAAAGCAAATCGTGTAATGTTCTTATGGGTTGCTGGCGTATCAGTTGTATTTGGAATTTCTCTAGTCGCTGCGATATTTTTAATGCAAATGTTACTTTTCAACGAGAATGTATTGCACGAAAAAGATCAGACAGTTTCTACTCTTAGCGCAAATATTATTAATGTTAAAAAATTAAAAGAGCAAGTCCAAGTATTAAATACCAATCAAGCTTTGATCGACTCCAAGGCAAAGCCAGACGATCAGCCTATACAGGTGATTTTAGACGCATTACCTTCAGATGCTAATTCTTTGGCACTAGGTGCATCACTTCAGAATAAACTACTAGCTGGTATCAATGGACTTACTTTAAACTCACTTCAAGTTGATCCTGTGGTCGGAGTCGAGTCATTAAGTGCGGACACTGTTATCAATGCTTCGCCTACAGCGTCTGATGTTCAAAATGAAATTACATTTCACTTTTCTGTCAGTGGTGACGAGACTGCATTAAAGCAAGTATTACTAAATCTTGAGAGTTCAATTCGAACTATCGACATAATTTCATTAAAAATCGAGAGTCAGGGTGCGACACGAATGCTAACCGTACAGGCGCGTGCATTTTATGAACCAGCACGAGTCGTAGAGTTAAAGGATAAGGTTATAAAATAATGAAAAAATCTGACATAGCAATGATATTCCTTATAGCATCAGTCAGCGTTTTAATCGCGTTCTTTGTAGGAAAAAGTCTTTTTGGCGATGTTTATTCTGGGTCAGCGAAAGTTAAAACGATTGATAAGATAGACTCGTCAATTATCGAGCCAAGCAAAGATATATTTAATAAAAATGCTATCAATCCAGCCGTTCAAGTCCAAATTAACGGAACCGGATCAGGGTCTAGTACCACAACCCCCGGTACTCAGTAGGAATCTTAATCGATGGCAATTCTTACTGCTGATATGCAAACAAAACTCGTCAGTTTACTTATTAGCGAAGGCTTAGTAAGTGGTGGTGTTTTAGAGGATGCAAAATTAACTTCAACTAAAACCAATAAGCCACTTTTAGGATTATTAACCGAACGGGGAATAGTCGATGATGAGCTATTAACTCATGCAACTGCACAAGTATCTGGCGTTCCGTATGTTAACTTGACGAACAGTGTAATTGATCAAAATATACTTGGTTTGCTACCGGAGGATATTGCTGAGCGTTTCATGGCTGTCCCGCTTGCGGAAGTCCAAAATCGTCTAGCCGTCGCAATGATTGATGCAAACAACGTTCAAGCTGTTGATTATCTGGCAAGTCGTATCGAACGCCCGTTAAAAGTCTTTATGGCGTCCGAAGCTGGCGTTCGTCACGTACTTGATCAATATAAAACTGACCTTTCTAGCGTCGGTGAAGCAGCCGAAGCCAGCCAGGTAGAGGCCAGTCAAGAATCAAATCGCGAAGTAAAGACAATTGTTCAAGATTCTCCAATTAGCAAGGCCCTAAGTACGATACTTGAATATGCCCTAAAGTCACGCGCCAGTGATGTCCACATTGAACCGCTCGAAAGTTCTTTAAAAATTCGTTGCCGTGTTGATGGAATGTTGCGTGAAATTATGCAACTTCCAAAAAGTATTGAACCTGCCTTGGTTAGCCGCATAAAGATATTATCCAATTTAAAAATTGACGAACATCGCATGCCACAAGACGGTCAATTTACTGTTAAGGTTGCTGGCAAAGAAGTTGATTTACGTATTGCTATCAGCCCTGTTATATGGGGTGAGCAAGTTGTTATTCGCTTACTCGATAAATCAGGTAACTCATTTAACATTGAAGAAATGGGCTATGCCGGTCGCGCGCTCCGAGCGATACGAAAGGGTATTCATCAACCGAATGGAATGGTCCTAACGTCAGGTCCAACTGGTAGTGGTAAAACAACTAGCCTGTACGCTTTGATTAAAGAAATCAAAGATGATGCTGTCAATATTGTCACGTTAGAGGATCCAGTGGAATATAAAATGAGTGGCGTTAACCAAATTCAAGTTAATGCTGATGTTGGCTTAACGTTTGCGAGTGGTTTACGTTCGATTTTGCGCCAAGATCCAGATGTTGTCATGGTTGGTGAGATTCGTGATAGTGAAACAGCTGGCCTGGCGGTACAGGCGGCCTTAACGGGGCACTTGGTTTTTAGCACTCTACATACCAATAGTGCAGCTGGAGTTCTTCCACGACTACTTGATATGGGGGTTGAACCGTTTTTGATAGCCAGTACGGTTAATACAATTATTGGTCAACGTTTGGTGCGACGTGTTTCTAAAAATCGTGAGGTTTATCAATCAAATCCAATCGAAACTCAGAATATATTAGCTACTATTGGACACCTATTACCCAAGACGCCAGCAGACGTTGCGCGAGTTTCACAAGATTTAGGCTATAAAGACTTGCCCCTAAGTGGGCAAAGCGCTTATACTTTAGTGAGAGGTATCGATTCTCCTCAGTCGCCAACAAAAGGCTACAGCGGAAGGGCTGGACTTTATGAGGTGATGGATGTTACTGAAGAAATTCAAGCCTTAATTGTTGCGCATGCTACCAGTGCAGAAATACAACGAAAAGCTCAGGAACAGGGTATGGTCACAATGCGACAAGATGGTTACTTGAAAGTTTTACAGGGAATAACTACTATTGAGGAAGTAAATCGCGTGACATCAGACACAGCGTAAAAGAAGGGTGGAAAATATGAATAACCAAGAACTAAAAATTGAGATATTACTCGAAGAGGTAGTAAAAAAGAAGGCTTCAGATCTACATCTGCAAGTTAGCCTGCCACCAATGTTGCGAGTCGATGGATCACTAATTCCTATTATGGGCTTTGATCCATTAGATGAACAAACTATCGAGACATTAATTTTTGCTATTTTGGATCAAGACCAACGCCAAATTCTACTAAAAGATAAAGAATTTGACTTTAGTTTTGCATTCGGAACATTAGGACGCTTTCGCGTTAACGCATTTCACGAGCGAGGCAATTTAGCTGCAGCTTTGCGTTTAATCCCGAATGAAATTAAAACAGTCACAGAATTAGGCCTGCCAAATGTAGTTATGGGCTTTGCTGATTATCCACGTGGCCTTGTGCTTATTACTGGTCCAACTGGTAGTGGAAAGTCAACCACACTAGCTGCTTTAGTTGACAAGATTAATACAGAAAAAGCTAATCATATTATTACAATCGAAGATCCAATCGAATTTACGCATAAATCAAAAAAATCTGCCGTAGTTCAACGTGAAGTTCATTACGATACCTATAGTTTTAGTGCTGCGTTGCGTTCAAGTTTACGTCAAGACCCCGATGTTGTGCTTATTGGCGAGATGCGTGATCTAGAGACTATCAGTGCGGCTATTACGATTGCTGAAACTGGACACCTGGTGTTTGCGACACTGCATACTAACAGTGCATCACAGTCGATTGATCGTATGATTGATGTATTTCCTCCACATCAACAACCACAAATTCGAGCCCAGTTGTCAAATATTTTGATGGCTATTTGTTCTCAACGTTTAATTCCTTCAATCGGTGGTGGTCGAGTTGCTGCTGCTGAAATATTAGTTACTAATCCAGCTGTACGAAATATTATTCGTGAAGGCAAGGCCCATCAGCTAGATGCTGTTATTCAAACGGGTGCTGATCAAGGAATGCAGACCATGGACCGTACGCTCGTAGGTTTGGTTCAGAGCGGTATAGTAACATACGACAATGCTTATTCGGTTGCTGTTGATCTAGTCGAATTCGAGAGATTGATGAGAGGCTAACGATGAAAAAGTTTACGTATGAAGCTCGCGATCAAGCAAACGGCAAGGTAACAAAGTCGACTGTTCAGGCTGATTCAGAGAGTGCTGCTGCGCGTCTATTAATAGATCAGGGCTTCACACCGTTAAATATCAAGGAGCAGACTGAATATAATAATCCAATTGCCAGTTTAGCTGG